>CENN01017926.1_pt1 | contig 19065 bp, 16 predicted proteins | sample 530151 | NCBI WGS metagenome assembly CENN01 (sample SAMEA2591084, study PRJEB7988) | marine metagenome | isolation source: saline water (ENVO:00002010), including
CTCCCCACCAGAAAGCTGGCTCGGCAGGCGTTCGAGATAGTGCGAACCCAGCCTGACTTTTTCCAGCAGCTCAATGCTGCGTTGCCGCAGATCATCACCGGAAAGCCTGAAATAAAGCCGCAACGGCTGGGCCAGAATCTGCGCCACGGTGTGACGCGGGTTGAGGCTGTCATCAGGGTTCTGGAAAATCAGCTGGATCTGCCGCAGGTTGACGGCTGGCCTGTCTTCCACCTTGGCGGTCAGGGGGGACTGTCCCTCCAGCGCGATGCTGCCTGTCTTGGGTGAAATCAGCCCGGCAATGGATTTGAGGATCGTCGATTTGCCTGACCCGCTCTCCCCCACAAGGCCGAGCGTCTCCCCCTTGACGATGGTGATGTTGATCCCCTCAACCGTTGCGGGCGGGTCTTTCCGGCTGGTCAGCAGTGACGCCAGAAAATCAGGCTTGGCGTAAGTGATGGAGAGGTCATCCATGACCAGGGCAGCATCAGGCTTCCCAGATGCGGAGGGTTTTTTCCGCGCGGCTGTTTTGCTGGCCCTGGGGAGCTGGCTGATCTTGCCGGGATGGAAACACCGGACATGCTCCCCTGTATCGATGGGAACCAGCGGCGGCGGTGATGCCGTGCATGTGCTGTCAGCAATCCCACATCGATCAGCAAAGGCACAGCCGTTGATCATCTCCCCCGGCATGGGGGGACGGCCATCAAGCGCCACCGGCAGGCTCTGCTGGCTGAGCCGGGGGATGGAGGCCAGCAGCCCATGCGCGTAGGGATGCCGGGGGGATTTCAGGACCTGCCTGGCACTGCCCTGCAATACGATTTCACCGGCATACATGACAACAACCCGATCACAGACACGGGCAATCGCGCCGAGATCATGACTGACGTAAAGCATCGCCATATTGCGGTCACTGGCCAAATCACGGAGCAATTCCAGAATATGCGCCTGGGTGGTGACATCGAGGCCGGTGGTCGGCTCATCAAGCAGCAGCGCATCAGGCTGGCCCGCCAGGGCCATAGCAATGGCGACACGTTGCTGCTGGCCACCTGATAATTCATGCGGATAGCGGCTGATCAGCGCGGCCGGGTCCGGCAGGCGAACCTGGGTCAGCAGTTCCACCACACGGTGATCAAATTCATCGGCCTCAAGCTCGCTATGCAGGCGCAAGGCCTCAGCCACCTGCTGGCCGATCCTTAACGTCGGTGTCAGGGACTGGCCCGAATTCTGGGGGATCAGCGCCAGCCTGCCGCCACGGATTTTCTGGATATCATCACGGCCGAGATCAAGCATATCGATGCCGTCAAAATGGATCTGGCCATCAAGCACCCTCAGCCCCCGCTTGAAGTAGCCAAGGGCGGCGAGGGCCAGGGTACTCTTGCCCGACCCGCTCTCCCCAACCAGGCCGACACTCTCCCCCCGATTGATGGTCAGGCTGACATCACGCAGGACCTTCACGGTCTCTCCGGCACGGCTGGTATAGCCGATTGACAGGTTCCGGACATCAATAAAGGACGGAGTGGTCATGCTACATCGGGGCTTTCTGTGCGCGGTCAATGCCCAGTGCTTTGGCGAGGGCATCAGCGGTCAGATTGATCCCGATGATCAGCGATGACAGGGCAATCACAGGCCCGATCACACCCCATGGAGCGAAAGACATGAAACCGCGGGCATCGGAAATCATCAGCCCCCAGTCAGGCGTTGGCGGTGATACACCAAACCCGAGGAAGGACAGGGACGAAAACGCAAGCAGCATCCACGACCAGCGCATGGCCCCCTCAACCATCAGTGTATCGAGGACATTGGGCAGCAATTCGCGCCAGATGATGCTGATCCGGCTATGCCCCCGTGCCTTGGCGGCCCAGACAAAATCACGGGCAATAACATCATGGGTTGCCGCCCGGGCAATACGGATCACCGGAATGCCATAGAAAAAGGCAAGCGTCGGGATCAGCACCTCAACCCCGGTGCCAAAGGTCACGATCAGCACCAGCATCTTGAGAATCCATGGCAGGGACAGAAAGGCATCAACAACCCGCATCAGCACTTCATCAAGGCGGCCGCCCACCAGCCCGAAAAGTATCCCGATAAACCCGCCCCAAATAACAGCCAGTGGCGTGGCCACCCCTGTCACCAGCAGGGCCTCACGCCCGCCCATCAGGGTTCGGGAAAAGACATCACGGCCGAGGTGATCCGCGCCCAGCCAGTGAACAGCATCAGGGCCGGTCAGCATCAGGCTGGAGTTCTGCAACTTGTAGTCAAAAGGCACGATATAGGGGCTGACCAGGGCGAGGGCGATATGGAATATCACCAGCGTCAGGCCGATAGCCCCCGATGGCCGCGATGCCAGATCCTTTAGGACAGTCACGACCCGGTTGCCGGATACCATTGACGTTGCGGTGGTTGCTGCCATCATTTCCTCGTGTAAATGGTGCGCAGTTTCGGGTTGGCCAGCATGGTCAACAGGTCAGCCGCCAGATTGACACAGACATAGATACTGGCAACGATGAGGGCGATCGACTGCACCACCGGCAGGTCCCTGTCAGAGATCGAGTCGATCATCAACCGGCCCAGCCCGGGGTAATTGAACACCACCTCAATAACGACAACACCGCCAAGCAGCCAGGCGATGGTGAGGGCAACAACATTGATCGCTGGCAAGAGAGCATTGGGCAGGGCATGGCTGAACACCATGCGCCAGTACGGCACGCCCTTCAGGGTTGCCATCTGCACATAGTCGCTTTCCATGACCTCGATGACCGATGATCGCACCATGCGCATGATATGCGCGCACATCACCAGCGAAAGCACGATCACCGGCAACAGGATTTCAGGGAAAAATTCAGACGCAGGCGCGCTCGCTGAAGTCAACACAATGCCGGGCAGCCAGCCGAGCCATATGCTGAAGATCAGGATCAGCAGGGTTGCCGAGACAAATTCAGGAATGGTCATGGCGAAAATGGCCAGGGTTGATGCGATGAGATCAGGTTTGCGGTCACGCCATAATCCGGTGATAACGCCAAGCAACAGGGCCAGCGGCACGCCGACAATCATGGCGCAGAAAGCCAGCAGGAGCGAGTTTTTGAGCCGGTCACCGACAATGGTGCTGATCTTGGTCTTGCCATCAACAGCCGTGCCTAGGTCGCCGGTGACAGCACCCCCCGCCCATTCCTGGAACCGTTCCAGTGCGGGCCTGTTGAGATCAAGGTCCTTGCGGCACTGGGCCAGCAATTCATCATCAGCCTGGTATTCGCCAAGATACTGGGTGCAGGCATCACCGGGGAGAATTTCAACACCGGCGAAGATGATCAGGGATACAAGACTGACCGTCACAATGCCCAGCATTATTCTTCTGATCAGCATCATCAACATGGGTTGTCTTCCTGAAGGATGGAAATATTCAGACAGTGCTGATGGGCCAGCGCAAACCCGGGTTGTTCCGGGTTCGTCACTGGCCCATCAATAGATAGAGCCTTATCGCGGCCTAGTTCACGGTGACCTTATGCCAGCGAATGGTGTGGTTTTCGACAGGGTCGATACCATCCACCCGGGCATTCATCACATAGAGCTTGGACACATGATAAGGGATAAGCGTGCCGGCGGTGTCATGCAGATGCTCCTGCGCCTTGACATAGAGTGCCTTGCGCTTGTTGAAATCCAGCTCACGCCGGGCTTCGCCAAGGAGTGAATCAAACGCCGGATCATTGTAGTAGGATTCGTTCCACTTCGCGGTTGAGAGGTAAATCTCATGAAGGGCTGAATCCGCCGGACGTTCGTTCCAGCGCGTTGCGGATACCGTCTTCTGCATCCATGTATCGCTCCAGTAACCGTCTGATGGAACCTGCTTGATGGTCACCCTGATGCCAGCCTTGGCGGCCTGCTGCTGATAGGCTTCAGCCAGGATAGGCCATGTTGGCTCAAGGGTGGCAACGTAGACTTCAACATCGATACCATCGGGGAAACCTGCCTCGGCGAGCAGCTTTTTCGCACCGGCAACATCTTGCGGGCATTTGATGTCAGCGCGATACTGATCATCAGGCTTGACCGGCGTGTCACAGGCAACCGTGGCGGCACCGCCCATGATCAGCTTGACCAGTTCTTCCCGGTCAGCCGCCATCCGCACGGCCTGACGCACGCGAACATCGGTGAAGGGGGCAACGTCCGTGCGGAACACAAGACCACGCCAGTTGCCGGTTGGCACTTCCATCATCTTGAACTTGTTGCTGCTGGCGAACATCGGCTTCTGCTGATTGGTGACGGTGTTTTCGAAATCAATCTGGCCACCCAGCAGGGCCTGCATGCGGGCCTGGCCATCACCGATCCCGATGACTTCCATCTTGGCCACACCGGGCGCACCCTCCCAGTAATCCATGTTGGCTTCGAGCTTGGTCACGCCAGCCGCATCATAGGAAACCAGCTTGAACGGGCCGGTACCAATGCCGCTGGTGGCGATGCTGTCCCCCGAATTTTCAGGAATGATCCGGAGCCGGTAATCCATCAGCTGAAGAGGCATATCAGCAAACGGGGTCGACAGCGTGAATTTCACGGTCATGTCATCCGGTGCTTCCATTTTTTCGATCATCTTGATCGCTGACCGTGCCGGTGACTTGTTTTCAGGGTCCAGCACACGGCTGAACGTGTAGATCACATCACCTGAATCGAAACCGCTGCCGTCATGGAATTTGACGCCTTCACGGAGATTGAGTGTCCATACCGTTGCCTCATCGTTGGAACTCCACGATGTTGCCAGATCAGGGCTTGGTGACCCTTTCATGTCAGGCCGGATCAGACGGCTCATCAATTTTTCGGTGATCTGCATGACACGGCCACGCGATGCCGGATCAAGGCTCGACTTATCGCCATAACCGTACTCGTGAGCTTGCCTGAACGTACCATTCGGGGCGGCGATTGCCGTTGTCCCGGAAAGCACGATCGTCATGGCTGCCGCAATAAACAATTTTATCATTGAAACTTCCTCCCATACTCACATTCAAGGCCATCCGTCGTTGACTGTCGTGAATGCTCGTTATTGATTGATCTGCATGATCCGAAGCAAAAAATTGACCTCCGGCCATGCGAGTTTTGACAAGTATGAGATTCCTGAAAACTGATAACAAATATAATTTGCAAATATAAGTATACGGAAATCGTATGAATTACTTTTTTTAATCCGGATTGCTTATTTAGGGCTTTCTTATCAGAATAAGCAACATGAGGAGCGGGAATTTGACCACCAGTCCGTCACCATCCGTTCAGGTTTTTGCCATAGGCGGTGGCGGTTTCACCCACCCCGGGGATGGCTGGCCTGAAGATGCCGTGCTGGAGGACAGATTGCTTGCCCTCGCCGGTCCTGCACCATCGGTCAGGATTGGCTATATAGGCCATGCCAGCAATGATCATCCGGACCGTATCACCGCTTTTCATGAGCGGTTTTGGGATTGCGCATCGGCCACCCACCTGCCAATGACAGCCGATGCAGAAATGGCGGCGGCGTTTTTGTCTGAGCTGGATATCGTCTATGTCGGCGGCGGCACCACATCAGCCATGCTCACCCTCTGGCAGGAAAAGGGCCTTGACCATGCGATCGCCTGTGCTGCCCGGAACGGGCTGATCCTGTCCGGGGTCAGTGCCGGGGCGATCTGCTGGTTTGAAGACTTGCTGCTGGGAACAGCCGAGGACGGCTATGCACTATGGCCCGGGATGGGGCTTCTCAAGGGCAGTGCCTGCCCCCACTATCGCAACGAGCTGCCTCGCAAACAGTCCTTTGACCATCATGTCCTGACCGGCCAGCTGGCCCCGGGGATTGCCATTGATGATGGCGTGGCGGTGCACATCATTGATGGTGTTGTCGCCAGTGTTGAACATGCCCGCGATGATGGCGGCGATGCCTTTCTGGTTCATGCTGACAATACCGAGGTTGAGATTACAGGGGTTGACAATACCGGGCTTAAAACCGAACCCCTGCAACCCGGGTTCAGGCTCACCTCATCCCGTTAGGCTGCTCATCAAGGGGCAAGGGACCTGATGATTGTGTCATCATCGAGGGCTTTGATGAGCGCATCGGCCAGCATCCGGGTTTCACGGGTCATCGTGTCCACACCCCGGGTGATAATGGCGATCTGGTATTGCAGTTTCTGCACCAGAGGCCGAACCATGACACCGCCTGCCTCAACCGACATGCGCGCTGAAAAGGGATCAACAAGGGCTGGAACACCCGTTTCCCGCACCAGCGCCGTGGCGGGCAGCATATTGGCCACACTGTAGCGGGCATTCTGCTGCAACTGTTCGGCAAGGGCAGGATTAATGCCCTGCATTTCCAGCGGGTAGACATTGCCAAAGGTCACGAACTCATGCTTCCCGGCGACTTCGGCCAGATCGAGCTGACCGTCACTTTCAGCCAGGGGATGATCAGCCGGGATCAGCGCAACGTAATTCAGGCTTCGCTGATACAGCGTGTGAACACCTTCATAGGGCGGTGAGCGCGACACGATCCCCAGATCAAATTGCTGCAACCGGATAGCATCAACAATCGACGGGGTGTTGTGCATATAGATAACCGTATGGGTCTGATCTTCTGTCTGCCTCAACTGCCCCAGAATCTGCGGCAGAAGCGTGATCGAGATAATCGGGATCACACCAATTGAAACCTTGCCGGTTGAGGTTTGCCGGATAGTGGCGGCCATTTCATCAAGTCGTTCAATATTGATAAAAGCGCTCTCAACCGCCTGATGGAACCGCCGCGCCTCAACAGTGGGGACAATACCGCGACCCTGGCGAACGAAAAGCGAAAAGCCGAGGGAATTTTCCAGCTCATTGATCAGCCGGGTGACACTCGGCTGGGAAACGTGCATGTTATGGGCAGCCGCCGTGATGGTGCCATGCCTCATCACGCTGTTGAATGCCTTGAGTTGCCTGAAGTTCATGGTTTTCAATCACCCCCGTGAGACAAATCATAACTTTTAGTTATTGATTTATTCAATAATTTTATTTGTTTTATAAATCCAAATTTTTGTTAATGGGGTTTGAATAATGGAAAGTGTATGAATTTGTCTCGACCGCTGTTTTCAGTTGAAGAAGCCCGCAAGCGCGCCAGAAAGCGTCTGCCACGAATGATTTTTGATTTCATTGACGGGGCTTCGGGGGACGAAACCCTGCGTGATTTCAATACCGAGGCGATGGATAATATCCGCCTGATGCCCCGGATTCTGCTCGATGTATCGGAACGCGATACCTCAACCTCCGTGCTTGGGACAACCGCAGGATTGCCCTTTGGGATGGCCCCCATGGGCATGTGTTCACTGGCCTGGCCCGGTGCGGACATGATCATGGCAAGGGAGGCGGCGCGGAGGCGAATACCGCTCTGTGTTTCAACCGCCTCCTCATCCCCGCTTGAGACAATCATCGAACGCGCCGAGGGCCATGCCTGGTTCCAGCTCTATGCCGATCAGTCGATTGAGTTTGTGGATGAGCTGGTTGATAAGGCGATGGCCGCCGATTATGAGGTGCTGATCCTGACCGTGGATGTGCCGATCCCTTCGGTGCGGGCGCGTGACCTGCGCAACGGTTTCAAGGTGCCGATGACATGGGGGCCGCGCCAGATCTGGGATCTGGCAACCCATCCCGGATGGTCGCTTGCCATGATGATGCACAGTCTTTCCCATGGCATCCCCCGGCCGATGAATTACGCGGCCTCCAACCATGCCACCCGTTTTGTCCGCAATGCCAGCCGGGGCCTCGCCGACTGGGCCTTTCTTGATCGGCTGAGGGATCGCTGGAAGGGCAAGCTCGTCGTCAAGGGCGTGCTATGCCCGGAGGATGCGGTGCGCATCAAATCCATGGGCGTTGACGGCATTTATGTCTCCAACCATGGTGGCCGGCAGCTCAATGCAGCCCCGCCGGCGATTGATGCGCTGGGGAAGATCAGGGCGGCGGTGGGCGATACCATGCCGCTGATTTTCGACAGCGGTATCCGCAGTGGTGAACACGTCATCAAGGCCCTTGCCTCAGGGGCTGATTTTGTCATGCTGGGCCGGAGTGTCATGTATGGCCTTGGTGCTGGCGGGGCAACGGGTTTGTCGGATATCCTCGATCTGACTGGAAATGAGGCGAGCGCAATCATGGGATTACTCGGCCATACCGATATTGAGAGCATTGATCGCAACAGCCTTGCATCATCACATGAACACCTTTCCCTCAGGACAGTGAACCGGAGTATTGCAGAATGAACAGTCCTCGAAAAATCCGTGGGGGTGCCTTGCTGGCACGGGCGCTTCAGGAAAAGGGCATCGAGCATGTTTTCACCCTGTCGGGCGGTTTCTGCAACCCTGCCCTCGAAGGGTTCATGGAATGCCAGATGAAGGTGATCAACTGCCCTCACGAACAGATTGCAGGGCATTTCGCCGATGGACACACTCGGATCACCCGCAAACCCAGTGTCTGCCTTGTCGGCCCTGAAGGTTTCGCCAACGCGGTTCCGGCGATGATGGAGGCATGGGGCGAACGTTCACCGGTTATTTTCGTCACCGGTTCAAGCACGCTGAAACGTCAGGGTGCCGGCGGGTTCAAGGAAATCGATGATGTCGCCATTGCCGAACCCCTGACCAAATACAGCGCGACCATCACCGATGGTGAGCGCATCAATGAATTTGTTGACAGGGCCTACAAGATGGCCACCAACGGCTACCCTGGTGCGGTTCACCTGAGCCTGCCTGTTGATATCATGTTTTCATCCTTTGCCGAGGATGCAGGCAGGCAGGAACGGCCATTTGATCTGGCACCGCAGAAAGCCGCCCGGGCCTGGCCCGAACCCGCACGCTTGCAGCAGGTTCTGGATAAAGTCAGCGCCGCCCGGCGGCCTGTGCTGATTGGCGGGCATGGTGTCTGGTGGTCCGGTGCCGAGGCGATGCTGGAGGAGGCAGGGCGCAAGCTGGCCATCCCGATTTTCAACATTCCCTATCACCAGAAACTGCTCGGCGAAGAATGCGAGGCCTATATGGGGCTTGCCGATGTGCATCAGTATCACCCCTCGGCCGATGCTTTCCATGAGGCTGATCTGGTGCTGATGCTGGGTGCGCGCCTGGATAACCAGATGAATTTTGGCAACCCGCCGCTGTTCCCTGAAACAGCCGAGCTTGTCTGCATCAACGGATCGCACGAGGAAATTGATTTCAACCGGGCGGCTGATTTCACCCTCCTGAGTGACCCCGGGGCCTTTCTTGAGGCCCTGATCGCGCATCAGCACAGCCCTGATTTCACGCTTGGCCGCGACTGGTATGATCTCAACCGCCAGCGGCGGGCTGAATGGGTGGAAAAAATGCTGAAGGATCTCGATCAGGAGGCCAGCGACCCGGCTTTCGGCGGGCGCATCCATCCGTTGCAGCTTGCCCTCGATGTTCAGGAGGCCATGAGTGACGATGACTGGCTGGTAATCGATGGCGGCAACACGCATTTCTGGTCTGAAATCGCGGTCAATATCGCTGGCCACAAAGGCAGAAAACTGGGCGGCATCCTGCATCCGGGGACATTCAGCATGCTCGGTGTCGGGGTCTCGTTTGCGATCTCGGCAAAAAATGTTCACCCTGACCGGAATATCGTGCTGATCAGTGGTGACGGGGCCTTCCTGTCAGGCGGGCTGTCGATTGAGGCGGCTTTCCAGGAAAACAGGCCCGTCACCGTTATCATTGACAATAATGGCGGGCTGGATTGCATTTCCCAGCAGCAGGAACGCCTGTTTGAAAGCGGCAAGCACTACGCCACCGATTTCAGGGATATCCCTTTCCACAGCATGTTTGAGGGGCTGGGCGGATACGGTGAAGTCGTCACCCGGCGTGAGGATATTATCCCGGCGGTGAAACGGGCCATGGCCAGTGGCAAGACAGCCTGTGTCAACGTCAAGGTCAAGGGGGTGATCAGCCCGATCGTGCTGGCCACCACATCAAAGCGGGACAAGGCATCAATTGAATAGAGGGCATCAATTGAATAAAGGGCATCAATTTAATAGAGGGGCGGGAGGTTCACCATGGCGGTTCTGACATCACATTTGCTCAATGGCGTTGACGGCAGCCATGCCGGTCATGTCGGCATCACGCTGGAACAGATTGATGATGATGGAACACGCCGCCCTGTTCTGGATACCCGAACCGATGCTGGCGGCAGGCTGTCGGCCGAGGTTGAGGTGGATGGGGCTGGCAGCTATGAAATGGTGATTGCCAGCGGCGATTATTTCAATGATTTTGACCTCCCCGAAGCCGGCGTGCAATTCCTGACCGAAATCGTGATCCGCTTCAGGATGCCTGACCCGGCAGGCCGCTATCACATCCCGGTGATCATGGCCCCGCACAATTATTCCTGCTGGTGGGGAAACTGATCCATTGGTATTTATTGTATTAGTAGTTGAGAAAATAATATGTCCACATCAGGTTTGAATATGTCCCGCCGCATCAGGCGCACCCCCTACACCGACAAGGTGATCCATCATGGTGTGCGCGGCTTCAGCGTGGTTAATCACATGCTGCTGCCCAAGGCGTTTGAGCCGACGGTGGAGGATGACTACTGGCACTTGCGGGAGCATGTTCAGCTCTGGGATGTTTCGTGTCAGCGTCAGGTTGAAATAAAGGGCCCCGATGCGGCAAGGCTGGTCCAGCTGATGACCCCGCGTGATCTGCGCCAGGCCCGTGTCGGGCAGGGGCTTTACATCCCCCTCATTGATGACCGGGCGGGCATGATCAATGACCCGGTGTTGCTCAAGCTTTCGGAAGACCGGTTCTGGTTATCGATCGCTGACAGTGATGTTCTGCTCTGGGCCAAGGGGCTTGCTATTGGCATGGCGCTGGATGTCGAGGTTGATGAACCTGATGTCTTCCCGCTGGCCGTGCAGGGGCCAAAGGCAACCGAGCTGATGGCCAGCCTCTTTGGCGGCGGCATTCGTGATCTGCCCTATTTCGGCTTTGCGCTGTTTGATGTTCTGGGGACACGCCAGGTTATTGCCCGTTCCGGCTACAGCAAGCAGGGCGGCTATGAAATCTATCTGGAGGGCGGGCATCTGGGTGAAGACCTCTGGGATCTGATCTGGGGAGCCGGGCAGTCGCTTGAAATCAGGCCAGGATGCCCGAACCTGATCGAACGGATTGAGGGCGGCCTGATGTCCTATGGTAATGAATTTACCCGCGCCAACAACCCGCTCGAATGCGGCTTCGGCCCCCTATGCTATCTGGGTGATGACCTCGACTATATCGGCAAAAAAGCCCTCATGGAAATTGCCTCCAGCGGGGGGCCGATGCAGCGGCTGAGCGGGGTCCGCTTTGGCGGCGACGTAACCCCGGCTTGCGTAAAGCCGTTCCCCGTGACCTCCCCTCATGGCGAAACACTGGGGCAGATCACATCCGGGATTTATTCCCCAAGGCTTGAATGCAATATCGGGCTTTCAATGATCCTCAAATCGCATTGGGATCATGACACACCCCTGATCGTGCATACCCCTGACGGGCAGGCGCGTGAAGGCACAGTTTCAGGCGTTCCTTTCTAGAACCGGACCTTCAACATGATCAGCGCTTTGGGGGAAGTGGTGCCCAGGGGCGGGGGAGAGATGGCCTCGGGTCTTGTGGCTTGGCTCCAGGTCCTTTGATGGGTCAGCAAAGGCAACTTCTGGCAACTTGGTCTCACTCCATACCCATACCCAAACCCATATCCATACTCATTAGTGAATAAGAATAATCAGACCGATAAGGTTTCGCTGAATACATAAAAATGAAATGATTTTGAAATGATTTTGAAAACTTTCCTTCACTTTTGAGGGTTACGTTAAGGAATTATTAACCATCTCATAAAGAGGAATCCCATGAAAAAGATTGCACTTATGGCTGTGTCGATGGCGCTTTTGAGCTCCACGGCAATGGCAAATTGCCCAGCCGTTACTGTTGCTGACTCAAAGGGCGTTGGCGCAGGTCAATACCCTCAGCAATACGAACTTGCAGAATTCGAAACACTGGCAAACTGCTCTCTGACCATGTCAGCCAATTCCGAAATGGCTGCCCTGAACGGCCAGATCATGGGCAATGGTGATCTGCCCTCTTTGGCGGAACGTCTGCCGGCTGAACCTCTGGTTGTTGCCCCTTACCAAAAGATTGGCGCCCATGGCGGCACAATGCGCGCCTTGTCCAATGCCAACGAAGCCGGCACATCAGACTTCCTTTCAACACGCCACGTCAATCTGGTTCGTTACGCTGATGACCTGCAGACCATTGTTCCCAACGTTGCCAAGGGTTGGAAATGGAATGATGATTACACACAATTGACGTTCTTCCTGCGCAAAGGCCACAAGTGGTCAGATGGCGCCCCTTTTACTTCGGCGGACGTGAAATTCTGGTACGATCATCTGTCAATGGATAAGAACGTATTCGAAAAGCCAAAGGATTATGTCCTGGTTGCGGGCGAAGTTATGACCGTTGAAACCCCGGATGAGACAACCGTTGTTTTCAACCTGCCGTCACCAAAGCCGGGTCTTCTTGCGCATTTCGCGACATCATATGCGCAAGGCTTCCAGCCTAAGCATTTCCTTGGCCAGTTTCACCCGGCCATCAATTCAAACGCCGATGCTTTGGCGAAAGCCGCTGGTTTTGAAACCGGTTATGAAGTTATCAAAGCCTATTACGGCAGCTCTGACTGGACCGATACCAGCACCCCGATGCTGAACAACCCGGACAAACTGGCCCAGCTTCCTGCGCATACCGTGCCAACGCTGGAGTCACATATCGTGGTGAAGGAATCAACCGAAGGCCGTCACTATGTGGCCAACCCTTACTTTTTCCAGGTGGACACACAAGGCAACCAGTTGCCTTACATCGCTGAGCAAAATGAACTCTTCATCAACGACAATCAGGTTCGCCTTTTGAAACTGGTTAATGCTGAAGTGGATTATAAAGCCCAGTCATTGCAGTTGGCGGATGCTCCGTTGCTGCTGGAAAATCAGGAAAAGGGTGATTTCACCGTTGACCTGCGCCCCCAGATTTCAGCGCCTGCGTTTTCATTCAACCTGACATCAGAAGATACGGAAAAGCGTAAAGTCTTTGGTGATCTGAACTTCCGCAAAGCGATGTCGCATGCCATCAACCGGAATGAGATCAACGAAGTCGCTTTCTTTGGCCAGGGTGAAATCACCCAGTATATCGGGTTTTCACCGGCACCAAGTTTTGCCGACCCGAAATGGCTGAAATATGCGACCGAATACAACCCGTCAGAATCCAGGGCCCTGCTTGATAGCGTTGGCATGAAGGATACGGATGGTGATGGTTTCCGTGAGCTTCCAAACGGCGACCAGTTTGTTCTGAACATGCAGTTCTCCACACAGGGCATCGCTGGTCAGGTTGTTGAACTGGTTGCACAGAGCTGGGCTGAAGTTGGTATCAAAACCACCGTCAAGGAAGTTACCCCTGATGAATACCGCTCTGCGCAGTCATCCAACAAGCTGGATGTTGGCATGTGGGAAAAGGGACAGCCGATTGCAATCGTGCTTGGCAATAACGAGTTGTGGGTGCCTCCTTATGAAAACTACTTTGGCCACCGTGTTGCGATGCTTTGGGCTGAATACATCGATTCGAACGGTGCCAAAGGTGTAGAACCTCCAGCCTATGCCATGGACTTGATCAAGGACATCAACGCGTTTCAGTCAGCCACACCGGGTTCTCCCGAGGCTGCTGAAATCGGGGCGAAGATGGTTGAAAAGATGGCATCCAACCTGCTGTTCATCGGTACGGTCAAGGCATCTGCACCAATCTACCACCGCAATGCTCTGAAGAATTTTGCTGACTTCAAGACAGCGTCTTACGAGTATTACCGGACATACCCATATCGTCCAACACAGTGGTCGCTGGAAAACTGAAGAACCCATTAATCAAATACGGACAAGCATAATCCATGCTTGTCCGTATTCCAATAACAGGGCAAACAACATAACAATATGAAGCAATTTGGAAGTTTCATCGCAACGCGCCTTTTCTTGGCATTCACCACTCTGGTGATCGTTTCTTTTATCGTTTTTTCATTGATGGAACTGGTGCCCGGCGATTGCGCCGAACGCTATCTGGCGTTTAAAAACACCCAAGGCAGCGGGATTTCCGTTGAAGATATTGAAGCCGAACGAGTGCGTCTCGGACTTGACCGCCCCTTTGTTGAACGCTGGGGGAAATGGCTTGTTAATGCGTTTCAGTTGGAATTTGGCCGCAGTTGTATTTTGCGCGTTGAGATCAGCCAGCTTCTGGGTGAGAAATTTTTACTCAGTCTTGCTATCTGTCTGGCATCACTGGTATTTGCTTATGTGATTGCTTTGCCCGTTGGCATCATGGCAGCCGCATCAGAAAACAGATTTTTGAGAAACACCCTCAGTTTTGTGAGCTACTTTGGCCTGGCCATGCCCAATTTTCTGTTGGCACTGTGCATCATGCTGTTTTCAACCGTCTATTTTGGCAATTCGATGACAGGGCTGTTTTCGGAAGATTATCGTGATGCGCCCTGGTCGATGGCGCGCTTCATGGATTTCCTCGGCCATGTCTGGCTGCCCATTTTCATTCTTGGCTGGTCGGCTACGGCGTTTGCGCTTCAGACTGTTCGTGCGCTGGTTTCGGACGAACTGGGCAAACTTTACGTCACCGCGGCCAAGGCTCGGGGTGTTACGGGCTGGGCCTTGCTGATCCGTTATCCGGCGCGGCATTCGCTCAACCCTATTTTTAATTCTCTGGGGTTTGACCTCAACCGCATCTTCAATGAATTGCCCATCATTGCCCTGATCCTGACCCTGACCGATGCCGGAGCGCTGTTGATAGAAGCCTTGGCACGGTCAAATGACCAGCAATTGGCCGGTGCGATCATCTTTCTGCTGACGGCCTCCATCGTGGCGGTCAATTTACTATCTGATATTTTGCTTGCTGCGCTCGACCCGCGCATCCGCAAAGGCATTATGATTTAAGCGAGGCTTATGTTGACACCCGCACCTGATACCAAACCCCATGTCCCCATAGCAGACGATATTGAACGCTATTACTCGGCCTCTCAAATGCAGCTGGTCTGGTCCCGCTTCAAGCGCAAACGGTCGGCCATGGCCTCGCTGTATTTTCTGCTGTTCTTTATTCTGATCGGTTTGTTTTCGCCTTTCCTGTCGCCCTATGATCCGACAATTGCAGGGCGCAATAAAGATTACCTGAACGGCGCCCCTCAAGTGCCGATGTTTTGTGATCATAACGGCTGTTCTGCCCGGCCATTTATCCACGCCGTCGAGCGGACACGATCAATCAAAACCAACTTCCGCTGGGTCACCGAAGTGAACCCGGACAAGCGCATCTATGTGACTTTTTTCCCTGAAAGCTGGCAATACACTGTTTTTGATCTTGAGATCAATCTACCCGGGGACAGCTTTGATATCGCACTGCCGGGCGTTGTTCTGGACCGCCATCTTTTTGGTGCCAAAGACGGTATGGTGCATATTTTTGGGACTGACGCGACAGGCAAGGATATTTTCTCACGAACGTTGCACGCGATTTACACCTCGCTGTCCGTAGGGGCAATCGGTGTCTTTATTTCCTTTTTCCTGGCGCTTTTGATCGGCGGGTTTTCCGGCTTCTATGGTGGGCTGTTTGACTCCATCACCCAGATGATAACCGACGCGATCAGGACAGTTCCGGCGATCCCTCTATTCATGGCGATCGCGGCGTTTATTCCTGACGAATGGAGTTCCGAGACACGGTTTTTCGTCATTGCCACGATTTTGGGATTTGTTAGCTGGCCAACTTTGGCGCGGCGCGTGCGCACCCATCTCTTGACCGAACGTACACAGGATTATGTCCTGGCGGCCCAGTTATGCGGCGCCTCCTCTTTCCACATCGTAACCCGGCATCTTCTGCCCAGTTTCACCGGTTATATCATTGTCGATTTGATCATCACCTTCCCTTATATGGTGTTGCTCGAAACCGGACTGAGTTTCATCGGGCTTGGCTTGCGTGATCCGGTGAATTCACTAGGGGTCATGCTCCAGAGCGTTACGAATGCTGACGTGCTGCTGAACTACCAATGGTATTTTATTCCGGTTGTGTTCTTCATTGCCTTGGTTTTGAGCTTTGTTTACGTCGGTGATGGCCTTGCTGATGCCGCTGACCCCTATTCGGAGACAAAATAATGCCTCTGCTCTCTGTGAAAGATTTAACGATATATTTTAATACCGATGAAGGGCAGATCACCGCCGTTGAGGATGTCAGTTTTGACGTTCGACGTGGTGAAATTTTGGGTATTGTCGGCGAATCCGGATCTGGCAAATCGGTATCAACCAAGTCACTGATGATGCTGAACGGCCGTAATAGTCAGCTCAGCCCTGAAAGCCGGCTCATCCTGAAAACAGATGATGGCCCGGTGGATATTGCCTCCCTGTCCCATGTTAAGGATTTGCGTCTTGTGCGCGGGCATTCGATTTCCATGATCTTTCAGGAACCTATGGCCAGCTTTGCGCCAGCGGTTAAAATTGGCAAACAGATGGTGGAACAATTGCTGATCCACACAGATCTGGATAAAACCGCCGCCAAGGCCCGGTCTATTGAAATTCTATCCCGGGTCGGGATACCCGATCCTGAGCTGCGATTTAACCAGTTTTCTTTTGAATTATCGGGGGGCATGCGCCAACGCGCCATGATCGCCATGGCCCTGTCAACGCGACCCAAATTGCTTATTGCGGACGAGCCGACCACGGCCCTCGATGTCACCATCCAGGCTCAGGTTCTGGCACTGATCAAAGATCTGGTTGCCGAATTTGATATGTCGGTCATTTTGATCACCCATGATCTGGGCGTGATTGCGCAAACCGCCGATCGGGTAGCGGTGATGTATCTGGGCCGTATTGTCGAACAGGGTACCACTCGGGATGTCATCACATCACCCCAGCATCCCTATACTCAGGGCCTGATAAATTCTCGGCCGTCCCTTGATCATTTCGAAGACCCGTTAACGCCACTATCGGGCGATCTGCCCTCGCCCCTTGAGCGGCCGCAGGGCTGTGTTTTCCATACCAGATGCGCTCATGCCATCAAGGGCCTCTGCGATACGCAAAAACCACCGGTGATTGGCGTGGCCGGTCAGGACCCCACAGACGAAGATGCCCATAACACAAGCTGCCATTTATTATCGCCCTCAGCATCAGAACAGGTATTGGTATCATGAGCGCGTTAATCGACATTGATAATCTCAGCGTAAGCTATCAGATTGGCAGCAGTCTTTTTGGTGCGCGCCAGAAGATTGAGGTGCTGTCCGATATTTCCCTGCAGATTAAAAAAGGGCAATTCTTTGGGCTGGTTGGTGAATCTGGCTCGGGCAAATCTACTTTGGGCAAAGCGCTGTTGCAAGCCGCCCCCATCAGCGGTGGCCGGATCACATCACATATCACGGACACCCCTCTGGAGGTTGCAAGCCTGAAGGGTCAGGCCCTGAAAGATTACCGCAAATCTGCACAAATGATTTTTCAGGACCCTTATTCATCCCTCAATCCGCGAATGACGATCCGTGATATCATCGCAGAACCTCTCGAGGTTATGGGTCTGGCGCAATCGCGGGAGGAAACTGATCAGAAAGTCCGTGAGATCGCCAGGCAATGCCGCCTGAACCTCGAACACCTGCGCCGATTTCCCCATGCATTTTCCGGCGGTCAGCGACAACGCATAGCTATTGCTCGCGCCCTTGTTTCCGAACCTGAGCTGATTATCGCTGATGAAAGCGTCGCCGCCCTTGATGTCTCGACGCAAGCGGATATTCTCAACCTGCTTAAATCCATTCAATCCTCGAAAGGGCTGACTTTCTTTTTTATCTCCCATGATCTGAGCGTGGTTGCCCATGTCTGTGATGTTGTTGCGGTGATGTATCTGGGACAGATTGTTGAGATAGCACCCAAAAAATCGCTGTTTGCGATGCCGCGCCACCCCTATACCAAGGCTTTGCTGGCATCTGTCCCAAGCCTTGATCTTGATCAAAAGCTGGAACCCAACCTGATCGAAGGGGAAATACCATCCGTCGCCGCGCCTCCAGAAGGATGCCGTATCCATACCCGTTGCCCGCACGCAACCGCGCTCTGCATATCAACACCGCCAATGATGCAACAGGATGAAGCCGGCCATAGCGTAGCCTGCCATCACTGGGCAACACTGCCCGCATAAAGAGGGATCCTGATCTGGCTCCCTCCATCCAATGTTATGAGAATAAACGAAAGTGACCCCGGGACGCTATAAGATCGCGCCCTAGAACATCACCCTCCATTCCGAACGTTCATCGTTTGGAAACAGTCACTTGAACCACAGCCCGAGAAGCTTGAAACTTTGGAAAATGGTGCCCAGGGGCGGATTCGAACCACCGACACGCGGATTTTCAATCCGCTGCTCTACCAACTGAGCTACCTGGGCATCGGGGCATTGAGCAATTTCAACGCCGCGTGAGATATCGGAATAGCCAATTTCCCGCCGCCTGTCCAGCATCGGATGCGCAAAAAGCCAAATTTTCAGTGGGTGATGCTGGCTTGATGAGGGGGCTATTTACGGCGCACGAAATCACCCGGAACAACGCGGCCATCTTCAACGGCTTCGGTGATGGCGGCTTCGAGGGCCTCCAGATCGGCACTGTCGGGTTCTTCTTCTGCTGGCACCGCGTATTGCCCTGAAAGCCAGCGGCCGAGATCAGCCTGCGCACAGCGGCGTGAACAGAACGGTTTATGGTCCCCTGTCGGGGCCGCACCACAAGTCGGGCATGATGCAGTCATCGCTGGCTCCTCTAAGAACGGGCGGTTTCATCCCTTACAGGACGGCTGATGCCCTCATCAGAAAGGAAACGCGGGCTGATGGCAAGTGATTTGAGTGCGGCAAGACGCGCCGCTGCCCCCTCCCCCTCAAGCCAGGCTAGAACGCTTGCCGGAACCCTGATGGCAGGGGCCATGTCATGACCGCCAGCAGCAGCGCGCGCCAGCCTCAACGCATCAAGGCCAAGCCGCCGGTCATCACCCGCCATAAGGTCAGCCAGCGGCCGCCAGCGCCATGGCCGGGTCATGGTGTAAAGCCC
>CENN01035148.1_pt1 | contig 18943 bp, 13 predicted proteins | sample 530151 | NCBI WGS metagenome assembly CENN01 (sample SAMEA2591084, study PRJEB7988) | marine metagenome | isolation source: saline water (ENVO:00002010), including
TAATTGTTTGTGACATTTATAAATCTCCTAATACGAGCCTGCGTCTATAGTATCAGAGTCAGGTGAAATGTTTCCTACCATTATAGGAACAAATGCAAAGTTTCCGCTACTTGTTTCTCTGTAGACTTTTAATTGATCGTCATCTGTATCGTACCAAATATCTCCTTCTCCAACATTTGCACCGGAAGGAGCTGAAGCACTTCTAAAATTCTGATCTGCTAATTGCTGTAATGCGTCTCGAACATTATCTGCTGTAATTGTGTTATAAGCAGAAAAAGTTACGTTCTCTGCTGGAAGTGTATTCGTTATTGTAGTTGGAACTGCTAAAGTAAATGCTTCTACGGTGGTGACATCGTCCGTAATATTTAGTGTAATTTGATCACCCGTTGCGGTGACATCAGTAACATCTTCTGTAATTTCTAATGTAGTATGGCTCATCTTGTTACCTCTGGTGTGATAGTAACATTGCCTCCCACAATTCGTTTTACAATTGCATCAGCTGATGTAAATATTTCTAAGTCGTATACATATTGACCAGCAGCCAAACTTGAGCTAGTTGCCGCAGGAAGCTGCATCTTTAGAGCGCCATTTGCAGCGTTTGTTACAGACACGGTAAAAGTTGCTGAGACGGAACTTGCCAAGACAGAGGTTCTCAGTTGTGCTCGACCTGAGTAGTTACTAAGATTTAAAGCTGAACCAGATTGCTTGATGATTAAGTCAAGTGCAAAGTCGGAGCCTTGGTCGATTACTAAGTTATAAGTTCCTGCGCTCATGTGTAGTTCTCCATTTTGAAATTATATCTCAAATCATGTTTTTAGTCAAGGTTTATTTTTTAGGTGGTTATGATAACTTACCAAGTATTACTCGTTCTGCATTACCTTCTCGAATTACAATCCTAGGATTAAGATTAGTTGTTGTAGTGTCAAAAAATATTCCACTTCCTGAATTAGCAGTATTAGAAATTGCTAACTCAGAAGCAGTAATCGCATCTGCATCTATCTGTGAAGTTGTAATTGAGTCCGTAACAAGAAGACTTCCATTTAAAAATTGCTGTACTTCATCAAATTCAGTATCATTGTGTTTATAAGCAACTTGATCGTTCGTGCTTGAGTTTACTAGAATTATTACATCTCCATTTGCTGGATCTCTTCCTAATGTTGCTATTATTGCTGCGTTTTCGTTCAGTCCGTCTTCTCTGTTTGGATCAGTAAATCCTGGACCAACTACTCTGTTAAAGGCCTTGCCTCCAGTACCAGAAAGCCCTTGCTTAGATCGAGCAAAGGATTGAACAGTTTTATGACCTCCAGCTGTTCCAATCAGTGTTCCATCTGCTCCTCTTATTGTAAGTGAAATAGTTCTACTTCCAGCATCGTCATCTAAAGCAGTTATTACAGGAACAACAAAAGTTTTATCGTTATCTGCAAGTAAAGTATTTCCAGCATCTGATACATTGTCTCTGTTTGAAATACTTGCAGAAAATGTATTTGCTCCACTTCCATCAAAAGTACACTGAGTTGCTCCTACAAATACTGTTATATTTGTACCTGATCCTGTAAAGTCTGCATTTGTTCCATTTGCGTCTGTAGGCACAAGGTGTGATTCATTTGTCTGTAGAATACTTATTGAATCTGCGCCAGCATCTCCTGTTAAATTCAACTTCAAACTGCCGTCAATGCTTACAGTGCCGTCACTTTGATATTTTAGAAAATCAGTATTAGATCCGAGATGAAAACTTCCATCACCACCAAGAAATACTCCTGGAGCTGCGTGCCCAAAACTAGTTTTGCCTGTGGTGTGAATAGCGCCGTCGTTTTGCATTATTAAACGACCATTAGTATCTAAATTTAGATTATTCTGAACATTTATACTATTTCCAGTAATTGTTCCTCCTGAAATCGTATTTGCACTCAAAGTACCATCAACAATTACACTTCCATCGAACTCTTTTACAACGACAGAACTAAACATATCCTCTGTTATAGTATCTGTTACATTTTTTGGTGTTCCATTATCATTTCCGCCCGTAAATATACGAGTAGCTACTTTAACAACTCCTCCACTATCATACTTTAATGTAATTCTATCATTTGGAACTATTCTTTTCTCATTATTTATACCATCTGGAGGCACTTCAATTGTTGAATCGAGTAAAACAGTTCGTAAAACACTCTGTGCAACTGCATCTGTAAAAGTTGTTTCTCCCTTGTATTCATTCATCACGTTTACGTCTGCAGTTGATATTGTATAGCTACTCGAACTACGAGTAACCATAGTAAGCTTTTCTAAATTAACAGTAAATACTCCTATCAAAGAGTTACTGTCTCCTAAATCTCGGAGAGTTAGTGTAAAGCTACCTGTTGTAATTGATGAATTTGTAAGTATTGGAGGATTATTTGCAAGTGTTACTACTCCTTGATTACTTATGCTTATTTGATTCGCATTTGTAATACCACTACCGTCTACTCCTCCTGCTGTAATATTAAAAGTATTATCTGTTGTTCCTGACGCTGCATATGTATAGCTAGCTCCTGCACTTGTTACCGAAAAAGAACCACTAAAGCTTGTAGAGTTACTAACAACTCCAGAAGAACTTTGAAAGAAAGTATGTGTTGGTTTTGTAAATTCAGCAACAAAATTTGATGCGCTATCTGTAGCTGCTGCTTTTGACTTTGTAAGAGTAAATGACTGCGTTCTCGTAATAGAAGTATTATTTTTCTCTCGTACTTGCACATCGAAAACAAGATCACCTCCAGTAAAAGTTATTGCAGGACTACCAGTACTTGCAGTATTATGTAGGGTTACAACTCTTGCTCCTGTTACATCAGGTTCTGTAAATCCACTCTCTTCTGATTGATCTGTTTGAGTAAACCCAGCTCCTATTACTCTTATTTCAGGAATTTCAAAACCAATTGGTTGAATTGCTAATTTTATATTACTAAAAACTGATACCATCGTACCGTTTGCAGAATAATTCAATTGTGCAATCGTAAAACCAGCAGTCATAGATTTTGTAGTTAAATTACTGTCTTTTCCTACATTTATATAAGATTTCCAGTCGTATGCACCGCCAGAAGAAGCTCGTGAAACTTGTCCAAGGAGAAAGTCATTTATATAGTCAATTCCTAACTCATCAACCTGGGGAGCTGTCGATCCAATCGCATTTACAGGTGAACGGTCTAAAAATAATTCTGTATCACTTACAATACCTGTAATTGTTCCTGCAAAACTTGCGCCAATTTTAAGTATACGAGTTAGATCAAGACTTGAGAATGAAGTTCCACTGCCTACAACTTTATTACTTCCTGCTGCAACTGTTACTGTTCCGCTTAAGTTTGTCCATACATTATCTACGTTCGCAGCATACTTATCAGCATCATACCAATATTTAATATTTGCAAGAGTAGGATCTTGTTTCCAAGATACCAATCGTATCATATCATCACTTCCTGAAGCCGCACTTGAGTAGTCATAATAGATATATGCAAGATTTCCATCTGATCGTGTTTCTCCTACCCATGAATCACTTGCAAGAGCTGTTGCACTCTGAGATGTTGAATTTGCATTGCTTGGATTATTTGTTGTACGTAAAGTTACAGTATTACTTTCAGATACTTGTGGACCAATCTTGTAGGTTGAATTTTCAAAGAATAAATTCCCAGCCGTAGTTATATTCATATCAGTAGTACAGAAACACCCTTTTCGAAGTCCAAAAATTCGTTCTCCTTCGGCAAAGATATCCGCTATATCTACAGCTTGAGATGTAGGAGCCGAAAGTTTGTTTTGATTACTACGTGTGCGAATTGAAACAGAATAAACACCATCTGGTAGTCCAGAGAAAGATAAAGATCTAGCAGTCTCATTTTGAACCACTACTTGTGTAGCTTCATTAAAATTATGAGTAACTTCATAATTTTTTACAAAATCATAATTAAGCGGCTTATCCCATTCAATTGTTACTTCTTCTCCAGGTTTAAAACGATTAAATTTTCTTAAAATTCGTATAGCTGCAGGAGCAGGAGGGCTTGTATCAGGTTCTGGCGGAAAAACAGGGTCTTCAATTGCTAAATTAAAATCGGTTTCGATTGCATCAAATTTTGCATTATAGTGTCGAACAGCACTAATATCAAACATACCTTTGTCTTCGTCTTCTATTATTCCAAGTATCTTGTATTCTTTTGGAGAAGATGCGGTGGCACTACTGCTACTAGTCTCTATTTGTCTAATTACCCAAATTGACTCTGTTACATCAGATAAGGTATCATCATCAAGAGCCGATGTAAGGCGAACAGTCGTTCTTCCCTCAACAGCAGCACTAGGAACTTGAACGCTTGTTCCTCCAACTGTTGCTGAGCCTGTTAATGTACGCTCTTGAACAATTGTTGAGTCACGAAGTATAAGATGAAGAGCATTATTACTATCGTCCAAAGCGTTGCTAACATTTAATTGAGTGGTGTTAGAATCAACATTAATAAGAGTAACTTGTGTTCCTGTTCCTACTGCTGAAACAGTTTTTGCTGTGGCTATAATAGCTCCTCTATTATAAGAAACTCCATTAACTGTTGCCGAGTCTTGATTGAGGATTGCAACTTTTTTTGGAACTACTACAGAAATAGTATAAGTATAACCGCTCACAGGAAGAAATGCATCAAGATCTCGATCTAGTGTTAACTCTGGATTTCCGCTTTCTGTATATGCGCTGACTCTTCCGCTAAACGGAATATTGAATTCATCATTGTCAGTTATATTAATAATATCTCCTGGAACAAGAAAAGAAGCATTTAATCCTGTTTTAAAACTAACAACTTCAGTTTGATTTAGACCTGTCCAAAGTTTCCACCTCCCATAACGAATAGCTTGACCTTCAGAAGTGCACCCAAAGGCAACAGCTGTGCCCTGTATAATTCTTCCCTTACGAACAATATCATCTTTATCTTCAACGATTATTGGTTCTAATTTATACTGAGAGTCTGGGTTATTCCAACTTACAATATATTGATTGATACGAGTTTTGCTACCTGTTCCTTCATATGAGAATTTTCCGTCAATTACATTTGCTTTTGAAAAATTATAAATAGGTTCTTTTTTCTCATCTAGGACAGGGTATAGTTCTCCATTTTGCCAATACAGAATACTTCTAAAAATTGTTGCCATGTCTTTCAAAACTTTAAAAGCGTCTGTAGCTTTTGTAAGATAAAGATTTGCTGTAAATCGTGGTTCTTGACCGCCTTTACCGTCTGGTACTAATTCATCACAGTATTTTCCAATTTTATATAAGGAATACTTATCGATATCGGTTGTTTGTAGCCACTCTCCAAGGCCATAGCGATTATTAGTAAGAATATCATAAAATACCCAAGCAGGATTATTAGAGTAAACTTTTTGAGTACGAAAATTGCCATCCCAAGCTTGGTTGAGAGGATTATTTGATCCATCTACTACAGGTAGCCCAGTAGAAGTACTTCTATTATACGTAGCTTTATTAACATCTCCACTTTCATCTCGAGTTACATAGTTTGAGGGTACTTGTATTTTTAAACCTTTTAGTTCATAAGCTCGTTTTGGAACATTATTAAATGATTTAGAGTTAAAACCAACATTTACCATTGCAGTAAATGGATAATTTAATTTTTCTGTAATAATTCCACTAACAGAAGAAATTATAGAAGTTGCAGTTGTTACATATTTTCCCGCTTTGCCTCCTAAAGAGGTTAGAAACTGTTGCATATTTCCACTAGTAGAAACTACACTTCTATCTCCAAAATGTGCGGTTCTAAAGTCTTCACCTAGAGCAGAACCATCTTTTGTTCCATGATTTGTAAGTCTTGTAATTCTAATTTGAAAATCAGTAAATGGCTGAAAAGGTTGTAAATCAATTGTGTGTTCTATTGCCAATGCTGATGTTCTCATTGCCGTATGTCCTACAATTGTTTCTGATCCTGTTGCATCCGTAGAGCCAGCATTATAACTACCAGGACCATAATTACCTCCCAAACTTTCAAAAGCAGAAAAACTACCGCTTCCTCTTTTTACACTAATTTCAAAACGATAACCAGCACCCGCAGGACGATCGTCTCCACCACTCTCTGTATTGATAAAAGAAAGACCATTTGGATAATTTATAAGAATACGAACTCTGTCAATTTCTTGTACTTGAGCTCCGGGCAAAGTTCCTGTAGTAATTGTTCTTGTAGTTCCTCGAAGAAGATTATCTGTAGGAAACTGTAAAGCAACTGTTGAAGTTCCAATGCCTCCTATATAACGCATTGGAGGCTGTGTTGGAGTTCCTGTTCTAAATTGATAGCTACTTCCGGGATATTTTCTTTCTGAAAGCGATGGAAAAGAAGATGCAGTACTGGGAGTAAAACTAAACTCTTTACCAGAAAAATCAACAGTTAGTGCAGAAGCAACCGTAAGACTTGTACTAGCAATACTTGAAAGTTCGTAAAATACAGCAATTTTTACAAGATGAGAATTACCGGCATCAAGCTCAGTTGAATCAATATAATTTTCAATACCATTTACGTACCCACACGAAAAAGTTGCTTGACGATTATTTGTTACAGCAGACAAATATCCTAAAAGTTCTTCTCCATTATTCAATACAACTTTTACACTTGCATCTCCATGAGCAAGGTTCTCAAGCGTCATGAAGCTTAATGCTTCTCCGGGATCATATACCATTGAGTCTACAAAAACTGCGGGGTTAGCATTTGGAACAGTTATTGTTAGCTTTACTCCGTCTTGCCCTCCAAAGGCTGTGGCAGTAATTTCTCCGTCTTTTGTAATCTGTGCGGTGGTTTCAACGGCTTCGTGAATTGCTACAAAACGTTTTCCTGTTGTTGGCATTGTAACATTACTTAGAGTTTTACTCATTGTAATTGTTGTAGTATTACTACTAGTACTTCCTGTTGCATAATTGTCTGCGGTGGGGTTTACAGGAGCATCGCTCTCATCAAACATGGGATTACCATCAAGAAATATACTTGCACCACCAGCTACAAAACCTTCTATTTCTCCTTCTGATAAAATATCAGTTACTGAAACATTTTGAAACGTTTTGTCGCCACCAGTTGTTAAAAGAAGTTTATCATTCTCTGTCGATGTAACTCTTCTTGCTATTTTTTGTGTACTCATATTGATATGCTCGCTAGCGTTCGCATTAACATGGTATGACCTCTCATTCCTAGATCAAGTGCCGTATTTTCAGCATCATTTGCTCTTGCTGTGTTTGCAACTTCAAAATTTATTGGTTGTCCAGGAATCCGTAGATGTCCATATAGTACAGGAACAGGATCTCCTTCAATTACATTTTGCTCTGATCCATTAAATAAATAACTTTGCTCTGAGTCGTCAGTTGAAGGGTCGGGAGCCATCATCTCATTTAGCCCTGTCATTGCTAAATTTATGGCTACACCCATTGCAACATAGCCACCAACTCCAAAAGTTACAGCATTAACCTCCGCAATTGCTGCTTGCATTTTTGCTCCAAAACCTGCTCCTTCTCCTACTGCTAACCCTTCGCTACCAGCTAAATATTGGCCACCATAATAAATTGCTAAAACAATTGCTACTGCTGTTAGAATCTTTTTAAAACCACCACCACCTCCTTCAGGAATAGCAGTAATTGTAATATCTCCTTCGTGTAAAGGTAAAAGAAGTTCTTCGTTATACTCTATTTCCTCTCCTGCAACATCAATTGCAAATCCAATTCCTTTATCCTGACATTCTAAAAGATATTTTTTAAAACCTGAATTATTTATATCAATCAATCTTAGTGCGTCTTTTACTTTAGGCGCATGAAAACAATAATGAGAACCAAACTTCTCACCAATTTCTCCTTCTAAATATACATTACGCTGCATATCGGTATGCTCCTACTAACCATTTGTGCCATAGTGGATATAAATTCTCTCGGCATGATAATCTTTCTTCTGCGTGATGGTAAAAAATATCATTTCCTAAATAAACTCCACAGTGATTGTTTATATTTGAAAAAATTTTAAAAATTAAAACGTCGTTTTTCTGAATACTATTTAAATTTACTGGATAATGATTCCAGTTTTTTATTGTTTTTTCATTAAAATAGTCTATATTTTTATCCCAATAATCTTCCACGAACATTACCCTTGGTGGAATTTTTATATTTTCAGAAGATAAATAATCTCTTAAGGCTTCAAAACAGTCTTGAACTCCAAACTCATATTCTCTACCATATAAATTAGTTGTTTTATTTTCTGGATGTAAAACTGTTAAATCCATTTCTGGATAACTAAAAATATAAAAATCTTTTCCAAGAGCGTTACAGCTTGCAATATCAAATTCACTTGGCTCTGACGATGCATCGGGGTGACTATGTACAATTCCTATCACATCCGTTGTTCGTGTTAGCTTTAAATAATAATCTGTATCAATAAGAAAATGTTCGTCTTCTTCTGAAATATTTTCACATGGATACCATTTTTTCTTTCCTTTTACAACTGAAATGACTCCACAAGCTTCTCTTGGGTATTGTCTTTTAAAATGTTTACGTATATCTTCAATAAAATTCATCTAAATTTTCTGCTTCCGGGAAAAGCTCCAAAGGGTAAAATTTTGCTTGTATCTAATAAATCTGAAGGTAATAAATTTTGTCCTGTTGCACTTGTACTTCCAATCGCTTGATATCTCATCTTACAAGATTGTAGTAATTTTCCGCAAACATCTCCACGATTCCAGTAAGATGACCCATTTTCGGGGGTAATATTATCTGATTTTTGATTTGGAATAAGCGCTCTCCAAACTGTATCTGTGTGAAACACATATGAATTCTTTCTTGAGTCTGAAGCATCTGTTGTGTAATTTGTTCCACTTCCGTCACTTGAATAAACTGTGTAAACACGACAAAGCTGCCAAAATACATTGTTTACTGTTCCATTCGCATTAAACAATGCGTTATTATTACTTGCAGAACGAGATCGAAAATATAATCCAGTCGTATTATCTTTTACAAAAACATTTAAAGCATGAGTTCCTGGGCTACTTGAGTCTGCAATGGCTGCGTACCCTGTTGAGCCTTCAACTGCAGATTTTAGAATTAATGGTTCATCGTCAGCTGTTACAAAAATACTTGATTTTGATTCGTCTGCATGTACAATTTGATTTTGTTTTTTCCAAACACAACCACCACGTCTTTTATCTAAAGCATTTTCTGTGGAGGCGCCTTGATACTCCCAATTGCAATACTTTCCAACCACAATACGAGAAGGAATTTTTATTTTTTCTAAGTCAAACGCTGCGGCGAGTTCAAATGAAACAAGAGTATTATCTCGTGCTTCAATTCTATCAATAATAAAAACATCTTTTCTAAATTCTATTGTTGGACTTGAATTTAAGTATTTTTCTAAAGTTCTTCTTCTAGTGATTCTGCTTCCAATTAAATCGTCTAACTCAAAGTTTACATGAGTTACATCTGTTTCTCCAACTGTTGCATTCCAAGTTCCATCTTGCATTTGACTTTTGAATTTTGAGCCAGATTTTATTATTGCTTCAACGTTTGCAATTGTTAAACTAGGTCGTGCAAGAGGACCGTCTCCTTTCATTTCAATACCACTCATAAAAATTGGAATAGCTACATACGTTTTTGAGTCATATGTTACATCTTGCATGCTTCCATTTGTTCCAGCATGAAAATACAAGATATTTGTAGCAGGATCTGTAGAACTTTTTCCAACTTCTAATTCAAAAAATTCTAAGTATCCACTATTAACGCTTTGTTTTATAAAATCTACGGATAAATCTTGACTCATGGTTCAAAAACTCGTCTAAAGTTAGCCTGAATGTTGTAAAAAGCCTTATTGGTGTACGATATAGTCCAACTATCGCATACAACTTTTATTTTTAATTCATTTGGGTTTGTAAATGTTAAAATAACTCCTCCCGAGATACTTTGAGCAGAGCTTAGTACTAAATCTGCACCATCAATACTTGAAACAGTTGGAGTACCGCTGATTCCACTACCAGAAACTGTAGCATCTGGAGTAATATCAGTATTTAGTGTTGTCAAGGTAACAGAAGTAGAACTGCTGCTAGAGCTGTTTGTTACGCTTGTAGTTGTAGATGTAGAGTTTGAATCTGGAATTACAAAATCGAAAGCTGTAACTGCTCCTTGTGTGTCAAAAAATGCAATAATATCGTCTGCTTCTTCTTTTTCTCTATTTGTAAAACTAGAAGAATATGTTTGATTTATATTATTAATTCCATCCACAACCCGTTGCTCATATCCATCTCCAAAACGTTGAATACGGAGTCGAGGTGTTGAGTTTTTTGTCAAAGTTTTATCAGGAATTATCTTTCTTGTTGTTACTCCTGCAACTATAAAACCAAGTGCCATTATGCTACTCCATAAGGACTTAACATACCGCCTGCCCTTTGCTGTTGTTGTAATTCCAATTGAACAGCCTTTGCAACTGCATTTCCCAAAGCAGAAGCATCTGGCCCGCTACTTGTTGCACGAGAAGAAGCTGTTCCATCTGAATTCATTGAAACGTTTACAGTTACATTATTCTGTGAGCCAGTACTTCCTGAAAGCTCAACAGGAATATGACGATTGTCCGGAAGTGGAACTACTGCCTCATTTCCGTGAAGAACAGCATTATACCCAGAGTGCGGACCACGTGCTACTCCACCACGATTGTAGTTTCTTAAAGGAGAAGTATAACCTCCTCCTGCCATTGAGTATATTCCTCCTTTCTTTGCACTAGCAGTTATACCGCCGTCTGCTGCTGGTCCAAATCCAAACGCTGAAAATAATGAAGAGGATACAATTTTTGCAACAATCATTTCTGCAACAATTTTTGCTAAAGTTCCAAGTATAGCTCTTCCCATATCTGCAAAAGCATCTTTTGCACTCTTAGCTCCAGTAATTATTCCATCAAATGCGTCCGTCATACTTCCTTTTATAGAATCTCTTATTCTTTCTTGTGTAGATATTGTAGTTTCTAGATCATTAATTTCTCCTGCTTGTTGTCTAAGTGTTTGTAATTGTACAACACTAAGCTCGTTTTGTGTCTCCATATGCTGTGCTTTTAATCTTTGAAAAATTTCTTCTTCTCGACTCAGTGAAATTCCTTCGCTTTTAATTTTTAATTGTTCAATCTCTCCAAGTGTTAGATCATTTTGCAAATCAAATCTGCTTTTATTTATCGTAATCTCACCGGTTAAGGCTTCTTTTGTGTTAGTATTGGCACGTAATGCTGCTGCTTCTGAACTTAGTTGAATTTCTAAGCCTGCTTGTCTAGCTGCGTTTAGTTGCTGTTCTGTGTTTAACGTTTGAAAAGTTGCCTCGCTACTGCCCGTAATGGTCTTTGCATTTTCATCAAGCATGGTATTGTACGCATCAGTAAACTTCCTGCCTAAAATTTTTCCATCCTCTTCTGCTATTCTTAACTGTGTTTGCCTATTTTCTTGCTGTTGGTCTAAAAGAGCTATTCTGTTTTCTCTTGTTCCTTGAAAAGCCTGTAAGTTTGTTTCGGCTCGCTGTCCACCAGCAAGTCGTTGCTCTAGTGCGATTTTTTGAATTTGTGTGCTCAATATTTTTTGTTCAATAAGCAATAGTGCTTTTGTTCTTGCTAATTTTAAATTATCTATTTTTGCTTGCTCTTTAGCTATCTCCAGTTGCTCTTCTGCAACATCAAATGCTTTATTGGCAGATTCTTCAGTACCTTCAATTGCATTCTTTTTTGCAAACTCAGCAGCTAAAACAGCCTCCTCTGCTTTTAAAACTTTTGCTTTTATAGCAGTTTCTTGCATTCCCAAGTTATTAATTTTTCCTTGCACTGTTACACCAAGAGTCTGTGCTTTTGTTGCTTTTAATGCTTCTATATTCTGTGCCTCTCTAAGCTTTAATATTTTGTTTTCAAACGTGACTGCATCACGTAATATTTTATCTCTTTTAATACCCTGCCCTAAATCATCGCTTGCTGCTCGTCTACTTTCGGCACTCGCTTTTTTGGCTGCTTCCAGCTCTTTATCAGATCTAAATTCTGCTTGTTTAGAGAAATCTACTAATTCGTCTTTGCCTTGTTGCCTTCTTTGTACATTTTTGGAGTGAAGCCTTTGTTTTCTCATTCTGTCTTTTTTAGCGTCATCAGCCTCATCATAAAAACGTCTTCCCAAACTTCCTGGAGCATAAAGAGTGTCTAAAAGACCTTCCTGTTTCGTCTGTAAATTTTCTGCGACTGCAATTTCTCCTTGTAAAGACTTTTCTGTTTGTTTAGCTGCTCGACTTCTCTCAAATAAACCTTGCGTAGCTTTGCCTTGTGCTTGAATAAAAGCAGTTAACGGAGTGTTTTTTACCATTGAAGTTGATAAGTTTGAAAATGCCGTATCTGCTTCTTTTATAAGATTTGGTAGATTAGCAATTGCTTGTCCTGCATTTATAAACTCATTTGCCAGCCTTTTTAAAGATTTAGCGGTATCATCAGAGACAGATGTTCCTTCTCTTAAATTTTTATTTAAAATAGCAAAAGCAGGGTCAACACGACCTAGTTCTAAAACAACATCTCTTAAAGCTGTTCGCTGTTCGTCATATCCATCAGTGTCTTTTGATACAGTACTAAACTCATTTAACTCTTGAATAACTTTTGATACATCTGCTCCTTGAAGAGTTTGTCCAATGTTTGTCTGTCGCTCAGAACCTACAAGTAGAGTTTCTCTTGCTAATCTATTTCTTTTCATTTCCTCTGTAAGAGTACTATATCGAGATGATTGTTCTTCAATTATTGCATTGTCTTTCTTTTGCTGTTCAGATAAAGGTACCATTGCTCGATACAATCCGATTGCCGCTTGAACAACAAGCGTTAGTGCTCCAACTACGGCTAAGAAACTCATAAATGTATTTATTACTACTCCTGCAACAGCTGCAGTACTAGTCATGAAAGACAGTGTTCCTGCCCAGGCCGCTCGTAAGCCTAAAAATCCTCCTGTTATAGCTGCTCTACTTGCTGCAAATACCTGTCGAGTTTTTTGATTATGAGTTTTTGTAAGTGCCATTTGCTCATTATAAGAGCCTCTCAATGAAGCTACTTGTTCTGCATTTTTTCCTTTTAAGTAGCCTGTTGTTGCATCTGCACCGTCTTTTGTTTGCTTTTCTGCACCTACAAGAATTTTATTTGCGGCTGCTTGTGCTCGTTTACTCGTATCTTCTCCTGTTAAGAAATTTAGTCCAGTGCTTTGTTGTCCTCCAAGAATTTTTTTAGAAGCATCTGCTGCTGCTTGTGATTGTTGTTTTTGATCATTCAAAAACGTTTTCATTGCTTTTCTTTGTTTTTTAATACCTTCTACATAGCTGCTTGCTTGGTCTCTTTGAGTTTTTGCTAAGTCGGCTGTTTGTGCCGACCATATTTTTAGATTTGGTATAAGAGCTTTGACAATTGGTATAGCTGCAAGTGTCAAAGCTGCAGCTAATGCCTCAGTATTTTTTGATAAAAAAGATAGAATAGGAGTGAGAGTGTCTATAACTCCTACTTTAAAAGCATTTACTAGCTCATCAAAAGATTTTGCAAACTGAGCTAATACAGCAGCATTTGGATCCATTAATCTTGCAATATCTGCAAACTTACGATTACTTTGATCTAAAACTTCATTTGTAACTGCTTGTGTTCGTTCGAATGCATTTAAGTCTTTTTCAGCTTTGCCTAGTTCTCGTGCATAAGCCTTGATAGCAGGCTCTAGTCTTAAAATAATACCTAATTCATCTAAGAGTTCCGGTTCTGCTTTTGTTACACCCCGAATAAGACGATTAAATGAATCTGTTAAATCTCGCCCGAGAGCAAAGGAAACATTTTTAGCAGCAGCACCTAAGTCTGTTAGCTGACTGCTTGTTAAACCTGCAGCAGAACCAATTGCTGCTGCTTTTGCAGCATCAGCATATTTTAATTGAGCATCAGTTGCTTTTACAATTTCGTTAGAGATAGTTTTGAAAGTTGTACCAGTTACTGAGCCTAAAGCCTCTTGTCCTGCAATTAAGTTTCTAAAATCACTTGCAGTTTGTAAAAATTGAAAAGCAGCAGACACAGCAAAGACCTGAGCAGCAAGAGTTGCATAAGCACCTACAAGTCCACCCATGCCTTGTTGCATTTTTGAAAAGTTTTTTGTAGTATTTGAAGACATCTGACCGGTGCCTCTCATATTCCGGCCTAATTCTCCTGTCGATTTACTCGCTTCATCACTTTTTTGTTTTACTTTTTCAGCACCATCAGCAGTTTTACCTAGATTGTCTCCAAGTTTTTTCGAGTTTTGAGAGACTTTCTTGGTGGTGCCTTTATCATCGACTTCGAGTTCTATCTCAATTTTTGTCTTTTTAGCCATTAGCCTCTTACATTATGGGTATAGTTCTTACCCCCTTGCTTTGCTCTGCGTTCTTCCGCTTTGCGTCGCTGCTCTTGATCTTGCATTCTTTGCTCCATAAGTATACCCTCATAGAGTTTCATAAAATATAATGTTTCTCGTTTATCGTCTATATCATACAATTCAAATAGTTGCGGACATTGTGTCCAGTCTTTTCCGAGATATGTTCCTGACATTCCGTCCCATCGATCTGACAATAGTTGAAACATAAAAAATGCCACTTGAACTTCGTCGGGAAAAACCGACATTTCAAGTGGCATACGATCAGGATCTGGCATTTGCCCCATTTGTTCGCACATTCGTAAATATTTTTCAATATCTATATTTTGACTTTGCTCTTGAACGAACTGAACAAGTAAGGCTCTAACAGCCGCTACTTGTTTCCAGTAAAATTTTCTAAGTCACCTACTGTTTCTGTGACCCAGGTATCAAAGTCATTTGCGTTTTTCATTAATAATTCAGCATTTGCTGAAGTATAGGGCAAACAGTCGTCGGGCTTGAGGTCGCTGATATCTACCAAAAGAAGCTCTTCTAGGTACTTATACTTAAGACCAGACCAGCCTTTTATTACTGCTTTACAATATTCTACAATAAACTTTTCGTCATCCATCTCTTCAATCGGCTGCCTGCTTTTCTTGTCCCATCTTGTAGATAAACAACGCTTTCGAAGTTTTACTAGTTCTTCTCTTGCGAGATAGCAGAGTTTGACTTTCATTCCTGCTCTTCCAGGATAGTCAATCTCTACGGTTTTGCTTGAAGTCATTAGACTTGCCAGTGATACGGGTGCTTTCTTTTCTTCTGCCATGAATATAGTCCTTATTTGAAAGTTAAATTATACGAAACTTCAGACGAAATGTCAAGAATTATTTTTTTCGAAGTATATGAAAAAAGGGCCGAAGCCCCTTTTTCGTGGGTTTAAGTTAATTATGCATAAGAATCAACTGGCCTATACACGAGAGAAGTAATTTCATCTGCTGCACCAAAATCTGTTGGCAGTGCAACAAAATTTGTTTCAAGTGATATTACATCTTCGATTGAGTGTGTTGGTACTTCGATATGAGCTGTTGGAAATGATACTGTCAAGCAAGGATCAGTAGTATTGTCTGCAGCTGCAGATCCACCAATGTCCATTGTAACCTTGAACTTATTTACAACTTTACTCATTGCACTTGTACTAACAAGATCATTAAAGAACTGTCGTGATGTACCTTGTGCTCCGATATCGCTATCTTCAAGAGTCAAGTAACAAGTCGCATTACCTGTTGCCTGTCGTGTACCGGTTACATGCTCAAGTGGCTTGTTAATTGCACCAAGTTCTTCTGGTACCAAGTATGTAATATTGTTTCCGACAGTAAAGCTACCGCCTGTAAGAGTAAGAGAGTACTTACCATTGGAGGCTGTACCAGTATTTGCATCATAAGTACCTGTACCAATTCCTACAAGACCACTTGCATTTCCTAAGTCCTTTGCATTTGCTTCAGTATCAAACAAAGCAAACTCAGTTGTTGCATTTGTAGTTCCGGCATATGTTGACGTCTCATCACCTACACGTACAAAGTGATGTGTACCATTTAAGTGGGTATTTCCTGTGCATCCACTAATATTTACTCGATCACCAGTTTTAAATCCGTGAGCAGCACTTGTAGTAATTACTTCATTTGTTACATCAATTGCGCTAATAGTTGCACTATTACCAGGGAATGTGCCTGCTACTTTATCTGCTTGATCTGCTGCTTCAATTTTAACCGAAGTAAGTCGATTACGAATAAAGTTTTTTGTACTTGTAACTGCTTCGTCAATTGCTTGCACTGAAACAGCGTTTGTACCACTAGCGTCGCTTACAATATGAACAGATCGACTATCACCAGTCTCGATAAGAATATCACCCTCATCTAAAGGAACACCAGTTCCATGAGCATTAGCAACAGCAGGAGCTGTGTTTGAAGTAACAGTAGATGTTACTAAAACACGATCGGTTTTATCTTGAATCTCTTTTGCAAAACCACTCCAGTTAATTGTAGCAATTCCATCTACATCAAAGTCAACAGTTGCTTCATTTACAACTGCTTCGGGCAATCGATATAAAAGAGGATTTGTAGTGTTTGTATCAATTAAGAAGTAAAGAGTAAAGCCCGTTAATGCTGATCTATTGGATTCTTGAATCGTAACTGTTGAAATTTGTGCTGCTGGAGTAATAACAGGCCCGCTTACAGCATTAGTAGCACGAGTCCAAGTATAGGCTGTATCACTAAAAGTATCTGCTCCGAACATAGCAGCCCACAGTGCTTCTTCTACTGCATGTACCTCCGCTGATTGATCCGATTTAGATTTATCAGTATTTCCGCCACCTGCAGATATAAATGGACGAATATATGTGCTAAAAGACCACTCTGCAGGAGCAAGAGAGTCTGTAAACATTCGCCGACCACGTCTACTAACACCTACACTACTTTCCATCTCATTCAGAGTTATCTCTGAAGTATTTGTTGTTTGTGAGAAGCTAAAACCATCAAGAATTGGTATCTCCCATAATCTTCCTTCTCCTAATTTGGCGGCAGCTTCGGTGTTATCAGCTGGGTTTCGAAACTGAAGAAACATCCTCGTGTCGCGGCTAAAGTATAATTGTTCTGCCATAGATTATCTCCCTATGAACTTGAAAAGGCTGGGTCGTGAACGTTTGTTCGTGCCAGCATTTTCCTAGTAACGAACCTCTATAAGTATTTCACCTACGCCTAGAGGATCTAACACACCTTCGTCAGTATCGATACTAACTATTGTGATTTGTTGAGTTTTCTGCTCCAACCCATTTCTATCGTTGTAAAGTAGTTGACTATTTTCTTCAAGAACCGTTTCGACATCTTCTAGTAGTTCATCTAATGCTTCTACTGAGTCTTCTTGGTTTACATAACAACGTACTGTTACATTTAAAAATCTATCTTTGTAACCACCTGTTTGGTATTCTCTAGTTTCTGAGCCTGCATTTAAGTGTATTGCAGGAAATTCTTCTACTTCATCCCAGAACTTGAGTCTTGGACTTGTTTCAGCAACAGACTGTTTGTATAATCCTCTGCCATCAATCTTTCCTAATACTTCTGCAAGTGCTTTTGTTATTCCTGATCTACGAGACGTATACAACCTTTCGTTTGCCATTATAGTCTCCTAGTGTAAAATCTTCCCATTGCCAAAGTAGCTGCCACTTCTCTTATTGATCCTTCTATCAGTCTACGAGGGTCTCTGTCTGGTGTTGACCATGGTGGAGATCCTCTTCCCATTTCAAATACTTGATAGGGTCTAGTTGCATATTGATATCCTAAACTTGGAAATCCTTGTCGAGTTTGAGTAACATCTGTCACTTTTACACTTTCAGCAAATCTACCAGATCTGTTTACTAAAGCTGGCTCTTTCATATTCTTTCTTACTGTTTGTGGAAGCTTTTGATTAATAAGTGCTACCATTGAAAACATTGAGTTGCCTTGTGCTCCTTTCGTACTTTGTCTTCTTTTTGCTGCTCTTCCTCTTACTCTTGGAGCCTTTACGTTGTGCTGTTTTCCTTCTTCTCCTTTCTCTTCAACTTTTGTTCTAGTTTTTAACTTAGCTGTTGAAGCATTTTTTATTTTTACATTCTTTTTATTTTTTAATTTGCTTGTAACATTTAAAGTATAAAGAGCTTCTAATTTTTGTTTTAACGAACTTGAGCCTTCTAAGTCTACATATTTCTCACCAGTTATTGTCATTTGAACAGCTTGTAAGAACGCTTCTTGTATTGCTTTTTCTTCTGCTGCATTGCCAAGATTTACTTCTGCTGACACTGGTGTAAGAATCATGCTTAAGCCAGCTTCTAAACCTCCTGTACTCGTTACATGTTGTTTTGCTTCTGTAAGGAGTTTCATCAGAGGAGCAACTATTCGTTTTCCGGCAAGTGATTTTATGCCTTGTCCTAAAACAAGTTGTAAGTTTTTCCCAAATACTTCTTCGTCTATCTCTTTGCCTTGTCTTCGTGCTACTTGTATTGCGCCTGTTGCTGCTCCAACTAGTCCTGATGCAGTTCCATCAGCCCCATGATCTAAGTGTGTTGTTGATCCTGAAGCCTCTTTATTGTAGCTTGCTTGAGGCTTCTTAAGTCTTTTTAAAAAAGACTCATTAAAATCATGTATTTTTTCTTTGATACCATCAAACGTTAAAGGAATATAAAAAATACTTCTACCAAAAATTAGTTTGTTTCTTTTTACTAACTTCAAAAAATATACAGCACCTGGTTGTTTTTCAGGAAAAGGCTGTGATAATCCTCTAATATACTGTTTAAGTTCTCTTCTATATCTTGTTTTTTGAGCTGATGTAAGTTTAGCTGGAGCTATTCCTTCTTCAAACCCTGCTTGTATTGCATGAGTTTGTTTTGTCTTTAAAACTATACATTGCTGAACTGCCGCCGATTGTAAAAGAATTCTTGAAGCTTGTGCAACTAATTTATCGCTTCTACGATTAAAATCTTCTAGCAGAACTTTTGAGACTTCTTTTCGAAAAGCACTCTTACTCATTAAAAATTCTTATACAAGTCTAG
>CENN01029090.1_pt1 | contig 17130 bp, 14 predicted proteins | sample 530151 | NCBI WGS metagenome assembly CENN01 (sample SAMEA2591084, study PRJEB7988) | marine metagenome | isolation source: saline water (ENVO:00002010), including
TACTTACGAACACTTAACACCTATTTCAGTATATTTTTAATTTATTCAATTCCTTCGAATTTAAGTCAAAACATGTAGCAAGCCGGCCGAGAGTTGTTCACGGAGAGCGTATTTCTTAATTTTCCCTGATCCGGTGAGTGGCCATTCATCAATCTCAACCCAGACCGCTGGGGTTTTTTGTGGTGATATTTTCTCTCTAATAAAAGACTTGAGATCTGTAGATGTAAGCTTCTGTCCTTTTTCAAACTTTAAAAAACACCCAACTATTTCCCCAAACTTTTCATCAGGCAGTCCTACAATCGCCACCTCAGAAATATCATTATGCTCAAGCAAACTATTTTCAATCTCTTTGGGATAAATGTTCTCTCCACCCCTTATGATCATCTCCTTAACTCTACCAGCTATGCGAACATAGCCCTCTGCATCCATTGTTCCTAAGTCACCGGTGTGCAACCATTGCTCATCGTCAATAGTTTCAGATGTTGCATCAGGATTTTGATGATATTCGAGCATAGTGTTATCACCTCGGTTACAAATTTCACCGACTTCATTTAGGCCCATCACTCTATTTGTCTGAGGATCACGTATTGAAACATCCAAGTTTGGCAAGGGTTGCCCCAATGAGTTAGTCAAGTTTTCAAGACTGTCATCCGCCCAAGCTAAAGTAATAACTGGGCTACTTTCAGTCTGACCGTATACGATCTGGAGCCAAACTCCAAATGTTTGATGAAGCTCTTTTACAAGGGTAGGCGGAACACTCGTACCTCCAGAGGTCATACCCTTTAGTTTAGATTCTTGATAATTACCCTTTTTCCACTCTTCCAATATTTCCACAAACATAGTTGGAACTGCGGTTAGAAAATTAATTTTTTCCTTCTCAACTACTTCACACCAGTTCTTGGCATCGAATCTCTCCATAATGTAATGTGTCGCTCTCATGGCTAAGCAACCTAGTGTAGCCATCCCTGCACCAGACGTATGAAACATTGGCATGCAATTTAACCAACGATCGCCCTTTTCCAAACCCATTCTAGTTTGAAAACTTTTTGCATTATTAAATAGACCCATATGGTGCAATTTTGCGCCCTTGGGAAATCCAGTTGTACCAGACGTAAATTGTATTTGAACAGGATCTCTAGGAGAGACCTCTGGGAGAGAATTAGCAAGTGACTCACTCCCACTGTCATTTAAACCAAATAGTTCATCCCAATCTTGTATATCTATCATCCTCTTTACAAACGGAATTTTGTCTGTAACTTTCTTGGCGATATCCCACATCGGATTACCGCGAAAGCTCTTGGCTACATACAACTCTTCACTCTGCGATTTCTCAAGAACATACTTTAGTTCATCCTCTTGAAAAGATGGGTTAACCGTCACTAAAATTAATCCAGCAAGAGATGCTGCATATTCTATAATTACCCATTCAGGGTAATTTGGTGCCCATACTGCAACTCGTGTTCCTTTTTTATGCCGTAAAGACATTCGCTTCGCCAACTCAAGACAATCTTTGTAAAGCTCCTCATATGTCCATGACCTTCCGATAGAGCCATCGTCTTGCACTTGAACCAATGCCATCATATTACCAGAATCGTTCGAGGCTTTTTTAAGCTCTTCTCCTATCGTAGTGTTCAATATTTCCTCAGTTTTAATTGCAGGGAAATATGCTTCTTTTAACTCACGATGAAACTCTTTTGACCTCTTGTTTGAATCCATTTCTTTCGACCCTTTATACTAATAAATTCTTTGGAACACTAATTTTACAAGACAATAAAATCTGTGCATACCCTTTTCCTTGTGGATCATTTCTTAAACTACTGGTACCTCCTCCACCAAGCACATCGTGAAGCACATAATTTACTCCCGAAATTCCAGGAAGATAATGGCGGTCAACTTTATCATTTTCCAAAAAATGAGAAAAAATTTCTACTATTTTTTCTTCAGAGAAAGTATCCCAGATATAGGGTAGTAGATTTCGGTGTCTCGCTATAATACCAATATTTGCCTTATTACCCTTATCTCCAGACCTACCCCAAGCAATCGCTTCTAACGGAACTTCAATTAATTGATATCCTGAATCTAAAGTAGAAATGTTAGGTTCATTTACATTTACATCAGCATCGTATGAAGGTGCGCCGGCCCTATGTGCGATTTCAATCGGTTCGCTGGGTGCATCATCAAATTGCAAGGTAAATCCAACATTTTCTTTTTTATATAAAAAGGAAAACAATGAAAGAATCGGAGATGGCTTCGGTCGTGCTCCAGCAAAACCACTCAGCCCTGGGGGTGATGACAAACCGAGACCGGTCGCGTCTTTTAAAAAAACTCCAACTCCTTTTGGGTTTTCGTGTTTAACAGCAATTTTTGCAAATACCTCACTAGAATTCTGTGAATTCTTTCGTGGTCCAAATTGACTGCCTGACCCTATTATCTCAACGCTCTCTTCAATGAAAGGCTCTAATTTTTTTCTCTGCAATGAGTTTTTCGATCTTGATAGCGCCGCCTTTGCAAAAGCATTAGCCTTATCTGTAGCGTCTGATCCATAGAAACCAAATAAGTGCCCTCCTCGAAATCCTGCTTCATAAGTAAGGCAAACCTTATAACTTTCACTCGGTGGTTTTCCTTTTGCTCCACTTACGAGAACTCGATCCTTTTCTATTTCAGTAATTTCAACATGTGAAAAATCACAGTTGACGTCTGGAAGTAGATAATTTTTTGGATCAGCTATTTCATACAACATCTGTTCAGCGACGGTGCCAAAGCTTACAACTCCTCCAGTATCTTTTGCTTTTGTGATAACAGCTTTTCCATCTTTTTCTATTTCTGCTATTGGATAACCGATCTGATCAAAAGTTCCTTTTATAGATTTCCAATCAGTGAAATTGCCTCCTGTAATTTGAGTTCCACACTCAAGAAGATGTCCAATAAGACTGCCCGCAGATAGAAGATCAAAATCTTCCGCGCCCCAATCAAAGTTATGCATACATGCAGCTAACGTCACTGCGCTATCCACACACCTTCCGGTTATCACTATGTCAGCGCCTTTATCTATTGCCCTGACAATAGGCTGAGCTCCAAAATATGCGTTTATGCTGCCAATTTTTTCCTTTTCTGGGAATTCATTGCCTGAGAACATTTCGATTGGGTTCGAACTCTTAATATTATCTATTTTTGGAAGTAGATTATCCCCTTCGATTACTGCTACTCTAAGAGATAATCCCTGTTCCTCAATTTTCTCTCTTAGAATGATAGCACAAGCCGATGGGTTCACTCCTCCAGCGTTTGAAATTATCTTCGTTTTGGTTTCGGATATCCTTTTTAAATTTGGAACCATAGCCTCTGAAATAAAATCAGTAGCATATCCTGCATTAGGGTCTTTTGCCTTTACGCGCGCCATTATAGCCATAGTAATTTCGGCCAAATAATCATATACAATGAAATCAAGATCATCATGTCTAAGGAGTTGCTCGGTAGCTTGTGACGCATCCCCCCAATAACCGGATGCGCCCCCAATTTTCAATAAATCTTTTTTCAACTTTCCAGCTCTCATTTGTGTCTTTTTAAGTCTACATAAATATGTGATACTAATAAAAGTCCTTTTTTTGAATTTTGATAACAGATTAGGAAAATTTATGAAGAACCCATTTGATACACCAGAGAGAGAAGAATTCAGAGCCCAGCTAAAAGCGTTTGTTGATAAAGAAATCAAGCCATATGTCAACGATTGGGATGAAGAAGGAAAGATACCTTGGGATCTTCATCAGAAAGCTGGCGCGCTAGGTGTCTGGGGTTTTGGAATTGATGAAAAGTATGGTGGATTAGGAGAAGACGATAATTTCCTAAGAGCAATATACAATGAAGAATTTGCGAAATGCGGAGCTGGAGGAGTTGGCGCAGCCATGGGTGGGCGAATGATTTCACTTGAACCGATACAAAGACTGTGTTCATCGGAAATAAAAGATAGAGTTCTTAAAGATATAGTCACTGGGAAAAAAGGATCAAGCTTGGGGATAACCGAGCCGGGTGGGGGCTCAGATGTTGCAAATATGAAAACGTCAGCAAAAAGAGACGGGAACCATTTTGTTATTAATGGCAGCAAGACTTTTATAACGGGAGCAATGACATCTGACTATTTTGTTGTCGGAGCTAGAACTGGTGGATCGGGGTTGAAAGGAATTTCTCTTTTTTTCGTGGAGGCCGACAGGGATGGCTTTTCACGGGTACCACTTGACAAAAAAATGGGTTGGTGGTGCTCTGATCAGGCAACATTGTACTTTGATAATGTCAGAGTGCCTGCTGAAAATATGATGGGGGAAGAGGACAAGGGCTTCATACAAATAATGGAGAATTTTAATATAGAGAGAATGTGCATGTGCGCTAGTTCTTTAGGGATGATGAAAGTCTGCTTTGAGGAAAGCATAGAATGGGCAAAGACTAGAGAGACTTTTGGAAAACCTCTAATTCAGCATCAAGTTATACGCCATAAGCTAGCAAACATGTCCTCAAAAATTGATGCTCTTGAAGCATTAGTCAATAATATTTGCTGGAATATGAATAATGGAGAAGTTCCGGTCGCAGAAATCTCAAAGGCAAAGTTTTTTGCTACTAAAGAGCTTGAGTATTGCTCAAGTGAGGCAATGCAAATAATGGGTGGAGCTGGATATCTCAGAGGAAATCCAGTAGAAAGGATTTACCGTGAGGTGAAGGTCATGGCTATCGGAGGTGGTTCCGAGGAAATCATGAGAGATTTAGCTGTGCGACAAATGGGTTACTAACAGTTCTATTGGTTTTATAAAAACTACTCAGTAGTTAAAACGATTTTTCCCACTGCTTGCCGGTTCATAAGTTTTCTGAGAGCAACAGCAGCTTCTTCTAATGGATATACGTCTGAAACTAAAGGATCAATATCACCGTTATTAAACCACTCAAATAGTTGCTGAAAGTTAGCAAGCTCCTCTTTTGACTCTCTTACTCTAAAAGAACCCCAGAAAACCCCTACAATTGCACAACCTTTAAGTAGAGGCAAATTCATAGGAACCCTGGGTATCTTGTCGTCTCCACCAGCAAAACCAATGACTAAAGCACGACCATTCCACCTAATGGACCTAAGTGCTGGTTCGAATAGATCAGCTCCAACCGGATCATACAAAACATCATATGACTCCTTTTGCCCAGTTATTTCTTTGAGTCGTTCTCTCAGATCATCTTTTCCATAATTAATTAAATGATCCGCTCCAGCCTTCTTCACTACTTCTAGCTTTTCATCTGTACTTGCAGCTCCTATTACAGTAGCGCCCATTGCTTTACCTATCTCTACTGCGGAGATACCCACTCCTCCAGCTGCTCCGAGCACCAACAGAGTTTCCCCCTTCTGTAATGACGCTCTTTGTTTTAGCGCATGCATCGAAGTACCATAGGTTATCTGAATACCAGAGGCGACAACGCCGCTCATTTTTTCTGGCCTTTTCATTAACATCTCAGTACCCACAACAAGTTTTTCTGCGAAGCCCCCGTGTATAGTAGTCGTCATCACTTTGTCACCAACTGCAAAATTTTTTACCCCTTCTCCCACTTCCTCAACAATACCGGCGACCTCGCCACCTGGGGAGAAAGGGAGGTCCGGTTTAAATTGATATTTATTGTTAATTATTAGAGTATCAGGAAAATTAACGCCGCACGCCTCTACTTTAAGCTTAACCTGATTGGCGCCGGTAACTGGTTCCTCAACTTCTTTAACTTCCAAATCTTCTGGCGACCCAAACTTAGAACAAACTACCGCTCTCATAATACTCTCCCTAATTGACTTTAATAATTCTTCCAATCTCTTGACTAGAGACTTACCAGATGTATCATTTCACTAGATTTCTTATTTTTCAACACTATTCTATATGAGTGTAATATCGTCAGGGGGATAATAATGACAAAAACAGCGCATTTATCAAAAGAAAATGAAATAGCTTTTATAGCTCTCTCTAATGCCCCTATGAACGCTTTAAGCCGAGGTGTAAGAGCTGGTTTAAGGAAAGGTGTTGAAGAAGCATTGAGTGATAATTCGATAAAGGCGATTGTTATCCACGGTGATGGTAATGTATTTTCAGCAGGTGCTGATATTTCTGAATTTCATCTGCCTGCCGTAGAGCCCCATTTACCTGATGTTTGCGACTTAATTGAACAAAGCGAGAAACCCGTAATTGCTGCAATACACGGGTTCGCTCTGGGCGGTGCTTTTGAGATAGCTTTATCAACACACTTTAGAATAGCGACGAAAGAGGCTTCAATTGGACTTCCAGAGGTACATTTAGGCTTGCTACCAGGCTCTGCTGGAACGCAAAGAACGCCTAGGTTAGTGGGAGTAAAAAGTGCAATAGATATCATGACAACAGGGAAACCTGTTAAAGCAGAAAAAGCACTCGCAATTGGTGCAATTGACGAAATCGTTGATGACCTCAAGAGCGGTGCTATTGCTTTCGCAAAAAAAGTCATTGAAAATGCTACCCCTTTAAAAAGAGTTAGTAAAAGTGAAGAAAGAGTTGAGAACAATTCCGAGAACTTAGAAGTAATTGCACAAGAGAGGGCAAAGTGGAAAAAAAATAGTCCTCACCTAAATGCTCCACAGAAAATTATTGACTGTGTAGAGCAAGCAGTATTGCTCGATTATGCAGGTGGCATGAACTTCGAGCAAAAGACCTTTCAGGGGTTAATGGATAGCGAACAGAGTAAAAGCCTTATCCACGCCTTTTTTGCTGAAAGAAAGAGCAACAAAATCCCTGAGTTAGAACGAGGTGCAAAACCCCGACCTATATCGAAACTAGGTGTTATTGGTGGGGGTACTATGGGATCAGGTATCACGATCGCTGCACTCAACGCAGGTCTACCTGTTACTATGGTAGAAAGGGATCAAGAAAGTCTTGAGCGAGGCATTGAGAATGTAAAAAAGGTGTATAGGCGTGACGTAGAGAAAGGGAGATTGTCCCAAGAGAAAGCGGATAAGATTTTATCTAACTACTCCACATCAACCTATCTAAAAGACCTCTCGGATAAGGACATGATAATTGAAGCTGTATTTGAAGAACTTGATGTGAAGAAAGGAGTCTTTTCACAACTTAATGATATTGCAAAAGAAGGAGCCGTGTTGGCATCAAACACCTCATATTTAGATATCGACAAAATTGCCTCGGCGACAGAGAGAGTTGGTGATGTGATTGGTCTTCATTTCTTTTCTCCAGCAAACATTATGCGTCTTTTAGAGATAGTTGTTCCAACTAATGTGAAAGATGATGTTGTGGCTACTGGTTTTCAACTAGCAAAAATTCTTAAGAAGGTGCCAGTCCGGGCAGGGAATTGTGATGGGTTTATTGGGAACCGTGTGCTCGAAAATTATGCAAAGGCAGCAAACTACATGATGGAAGATGGTACCTCACCATATGATATAGATAAAGCGATAGTAGAATTTGGCTATCCTATGGGACCATTTCAAATGTTTGACCTGGCAGGTGGAGACATAGGATGGGCCGATCGAAAACGCAAAGCTGCATTTAGATCTAATGAGGAACGATATGTTTCTATTGCTGACCGTATTTGCGAAAAGGGTTGGTTTGGACAAAAAACTGGACGTGGTTACTATAAATACACTCCTGGGGCACGAAGAGGCGAAGAAGACGCTGAAGTTCTGTCGATTATCCAAGAAGAAAGAAAGGTTAAGGGCATAGAAGCTAAGAGCCTATCCTCTGATGAAATAAGAAGGCGGTACTTTGCAGCAATGGTTAACGAGGGTGCCAAAGTTTTAGAAGAAAAGATGGCCTTGAGACCATCCGACATAGATGTAACTAAACTATTCGGATATGGGTTCCCAAGACATATGGGAGGACCAATGAGGTACGCAGACACTTATGGCATTGAAAATATACTTAATGATTTAAAAGAATTTGAAAAAGAAGACCCTTACTTTTGGAAGCCGGCAGAACTAATTGTAAAGCTTGTAGACGAAGGTAAGGATTTTAACAGCTTGAACTAATTGGAGAAAAAAATGGACTTAAATTTTACTAAAGAACAAGAGAACTTTCAAATTGAAGTACGTAGTTTTTTGAACGACAACTTAGAAGCCCAAGTAGTTGAAAAGGTTAAAAATGGTATACCTATCACTAAAGAGGACTCTGAAAGGTGGCATCAAAAGCTGAATGAAAGAGGTTGGCTAGCAGGCACATGGCCAAAACAATATGGTGGCCAAGAATGGGATGTTGTTGAAAAATTCATTTTTGAAGAAGAGTGTGGTTCTGCAGGAGCGCCTCGAATTGTACCATTTGGAGTAGGCATGCTCGCACCAGTTTTAATGAAATTTGGTTCGCAAGAACAAAGAGATTATTGGCTGCCTAGAATGCTGACAGGTGAAGACTGGTGGTGCCAAGGATACTCTGAGCCTGGCTCTGGTTCAGACTTAGCATCTTTAAAGACAAGTGCAGTGAGAGATGGTGACCATTACATCGTAAATGGTCAAAAAACTTGGACGACATTTGCACAACACGCCAATATGATCTTTTGCTTAGTTAGAACCTCAAACGAGGGAAAACCACAAGAGGGAATCTCATTTATTCTGATTGACATGAACTCTCCCGGAATCGAAGTGAGACCTATTATTACATTAGATGGTAGTCATGAGGTTAACGAAATATTTTTTTCTGACGTAAAGGTTCCGGCAAAAAACCTTGTAGGGGAAGAAAATAAAGGGTGGACCTATGCCAAATATTTACTGACTCATGAAAGAACTGGCAATGCAAATGTTGCAGTGTCAAAACGAAAGATCCAAAAGCTGAAGAAGTTGGCAGATGACGCAAAAAAGAATGAGCAACCATTGTCTAACGACCCAATGTTCGCATCCAGATTAGCACAGATAGAAATTGATCTGCAAAATCTAGAAATAACAAATTTAAGGACACTGGCTTCTGTAGAAAATGGTGAGGCACCTGGGGCAGAGAGCTCCATAATAAAGATTTTAGGTTCAGAGATAGAGCAAGATATAGATAATCTAACGAGAAAATCACTTGGGAAACGAGCTTTTGTTAATGAACCAGATGCACTTTCTGTAGGTTACAACGGAGCAGAAGTTTTTCCTAAGGCTGCTGCGTACGCGTCAGGAAAGTATTTCAATCATCGAAAAAAATCAATATATGCAGGGTCAAACGAAATCCAAAAGAATATCATTTCAAAACTAATGCTCAATTTATAGGAAAGAGAAACTAATGGATTTCAAACCGAGTCCCGAGAGACAAATTCTATTCGATACTCTTAAGAAATATTTCGAAAACGAATATAGTCTTTCTGATCGCAATATCGCAGCGCATTCTGACCTTGGGTACTCAAAAAAAGCTTGGGAAGCCATGAGAGATCTTGGAATTCTTGAATCTCTTATAGACCCAGAATTAGATGGGTTTGGGGGCACAGCACTAGATATTTCAACCGTTTTTGAAGCTTTAGGAAGAGGTCTTGTCGTAGAGCCTTTTCTAGAGGTCGGGATACTTGCTGCCAAAGTATTATCAAGAGGTAATGATGTTCAAAAATCGCTTGTTAAAAAGATTCTTGAAAACGAGTGTTTACCTATCTTAGCCCACAGCGAGACCGATACAGAGTACGCGAAAAGTTTTGTAGAAACGAAACTATCAGTAGAGACTGATGGGAGTTACAAGATTTCAGGAGCGAAGAGAATGATAAAGCATGCAGCTGAGGCAACACACTTTTTGGTGACCTGTAGAAATACTGGGGATGCTTCTAGCGAAGAAGGTATTTCAATTGCTTGCATTCCAACTGATAGAGAAGGTATAAAAATTGATAGCTTCGCTACTATAGATGGGGGCCGAGTGTCTGATTTGACTTTTACAAATGTAGGTATCTCTTCAGAAGAACTCGTTGGTGAACTTGGAATGAGCTATTCAATAGTCTCTCATGCTATAGATACTGGTATACTTGCAATTTGTTCCGAGGCCCTCGGAATTATGGAAAGAATAAAGGAATTAACTCTTGAATATCTTAAAACCAGAAAGCAATTTGGCGTACCTATAGGTAAGTTCCAAGCTATTCAACATAGAATGGCACAGTTATTAGTCGAAATAGAGCAGGCTCGTTCTTCAGTTATCAATGCTACAATTTATTTTGACGACGAAACAGAAAGAGAAAAAACAATTTCTGCAGCGAAATTTTCAATTGGAAAAATAGGAACTATGGTAGCAGAGGAAAGTATTCAGTTGCATGGTGGAATGGGAATGACTTGGGAATATGACCTTGGTCATTACGCAAAGAGATTGGTCTTAATTGATCATGAATTTGGAGATGAAGACTTTCACCTACAAAAATACATATCGCTATAAAACGTGAACGATATATCAGAAGCTTTCGTTAGTTCTCTCGGTCTAATTTTATTTCTAGATGCTGAATTACTGGAGATAATACTTCTATCGTTCAGGATAACATTCTATGCTGTACTAATTTCAAGCATACTTGGAATACCTCTTGGAGCATTTTTAGCAAGCACACATTTTAAATTTAGGAATACTGTTGTTTCCATCCTTTTTGGAATGATGGGCTTACCTCCCGTAGTTGTTGGCTTATTTGTATATTTAATATTTTCTCGTTCAGGGTCGTTAGGTTGGATGGGGCTCCTTTACTCACCAACAGTAATGATAATTGCTCAGGTAATCCTTATTTTACCAATAGTGTGTTGTCTAACATTTCAAATAATTGAAAGCTTACATACCCGTTATCATGAGTTTTTCCGTTCATACAGAGTAGCAAAGTTAAAATCAGTAATAGCTTATATTGTTGACAGCAGGTTTGAACTTACAACTGTAATACTTGCTGGTATTGGCCGCTCTATTTCTGAGGTTGGAGCAATCATAATTGTAGGAGGAAACATAGATCATATTACTCGAGTCATGACTACCGCTATTGCACTAGAAACCTCAAAGGGCAATCTTGATTTAGCTTTGGGTTTAGGAATTATTTTGTTAGCCACCGCAATAGTACTAAATGGTTTCATTTTGTTTTTGCGAGGAAAATATCTCAAAACTCCTGGGAGTAGCATTTAATGGCATTTGAAGATACTCAAATTACCATAAATGACCTTTCTTTTAATATTGCAGGAAAGACCCTTTTACACAATACCAATCTTTCTTTAAATAGAGATGGAATAACAGTTTTACTCGGAGCTAATGGAGCAGGTAAAACAATTTTTTTAAAGCTATTAACGGGACTTTTGACTCCATGTAGTGGATCCATAACTTTTGAGGGTGGGAATCTGTCAATTAAAACACGCGCTTTCGTATCTCAAGAACCAGTCATACTACGGAGAACAGTTCTAAAAAACATGTTATTTGTTTTGGAAAAAATAACATCTGAAAAAAGTACCCTGGCAAAAGAACTACTAAGTCTCATGGGATTAGATAAAAAAGAGCATCAGAACGCATTGACGCTATCAGCTGGTGAAAAACAGAGATTATGTCTGGCGCGAGCAATAATTACTGATCCTGAAATTTTATTATTAGATGAACCGACCGCCAATATTGAGCCTAATTCAACTACGTTAATTGAAAAATACCTTATTCAAAAAGTAAGATCATCTCGGAAAATATTCTTTGTTACTCATGATATAAATCAAGCTCGTAGATTAGCAGACGAAATTGTTTTCATTCACACTGGTAGAGTAATCGAACATTCGTCAGCTGAAAATTTCTTTGAAAATCCAAAAACTAGAGAAGCAAAAAAGTACATATCGGGAAAAATAAATTGAAAAATATACTCTCGCGCATCCTTTTTCTCTCAGTTTTTGTAACTTTATCAAGCTCCAATGTTTTGGCTGATAATATTATTATTCAATCTTCTACTTCATTAAAAAATTCTGGATTTTATCGGTACCTTGCTCCTATTTTACAACATTATACTGGTGTTGAAATTAGGGTTGTCGCTGTTGGTACAGGACAGGCAATTAAAAATATGAAAAATTGTGATGGAGACGTTCTCATTACTCATGCAAAAAAGGCAGAAATTGAGTTTTTAAAAACTGGCTATGGATTAAAAAGATTCGAGTTTATGTATAATAACTGGGTAATTGTTGGGCCCAGAAAAGCTAAAACAGAGAAAGATATTAGGGGTCATGAAATAAGAGAAATAATGGAAAAAATTTATGATAAAAAAGAAAAATTCATTTCTCGTGGCGATAATTCCGGGACTCATATGAAGGAGTTGTCTCTTTGGAAAGAGCTAGCTCTTGTCCCTGAAGAGTTCTCGAAAACCTGGTATCTTGAAACCGGCTCTGGGCAAGGAGCTACTCTAATGATTGCAAATGAACTTGGAGCATTTACTATAACTGACACAGCAACTTGGTATTCCTTTAAAAACAAAGGAGACTCAGAAATAGTTGGGTATGATAATAACGATTTAAATACTTACGCTGTAACAACTGTAAACCCCAAGAAATGTAAAAACGTTAAAACTAGCGCAGTTGAAAAAATTGTTACCTTCTTGAAATCTGATAATGGAAAAAGAGCTATTTCAAAGTTTAGATTAAATAACGCTAACGCTTTTTTTCCTATATGAATCTAACAAGTGTCTAAATAGGACTACTTTTATTTACGGAAACCTTTTCTTCCAAAACTTTTGCAAAGGCTAAAAGTTTGTCTTCCTGTCTTGGCTTACTCACGATTTGAATTCCTACAGGTAACCCATGACTAGAAAAGCCAACTGGAAGAGAAATAATTGGACACGAAGTCAGGGTCAGTGCAAATGTTATTGCGAACCAATCAATATATGTTTTACATGCGACCCCGTCTATTTCTTTTACAAAGGGAGTCTCAATATCGAACGGTAAAACAGAACATGTTGGACAGATCAAAAAATCGTACTCTTCAAAAAATCTATCAATTTTTATAAAAAGGTCCTGCCGGATTTTTTCTGCAGTTATTATTTCGTCATTCGAAACTTTAAAACCAACCTCTATATTTTTTACAATGTCCACCAGAATTTCATCTTTTTTACTCTTGTAAAGATCACCCAACATATAGGCCATTAATAAACCCCTTAATGTATGAAAGCTTTCTATCGCACCGTTAAAATCGGGTATATCACTCCCTACTTCACACCCAATAGTCTTTAGGTGGGGGACTACAGTTCTAAAGACACTCCTCACCTCTTGTTCAACGGGGACCAGACCTAAGTCTTCTGTAACAGCTACCTTTGCCGGCAAATCAAAAGTATCAACGGCTTCAAGAAAAGAACTGCATGTATGATCAAAAGATAATGGATCTGTTTTGCAATAGCCAGCCATGGCATCAAGCATTAGACCAATGTCTTTAACACATCTTGCCAGAGGACCTTCGACCCACAGTGGATCAAATCTATTATAACGTAGGCCCCTCGGGACAACTCCTATGCTTGGTCGCAAACCAACAATATTATTGAAACTAGCAGGAGTTCTAAGACTTCCGCCTAAGTCATTACCCGTGGCTAGCCAAACCTGTTTTGTAGCTAAGGCAACTGAGGAACCTCCAGACGAACCCCCTGCGATTTTATTTTTATCAAAAGGATTCTTTGTAACTCCATAAACTGGATTAAACGTATGTCCCCCTGCCCATTCTGGAACATTTGATTTAGCTACAGGTAGCGCACCATTTTGTTCTAAGCGGGCAATCGTTGAATCTGATTTTGACGGAATATTGTTACAAAAAATTTTTGAGCCAAATGTTGTAGGAACTCCTGCTACATCGTTATAATCCTTAACTGCTATTGGTAATCCTAAAAGGCTTTTTTCGTTTGGTATTTCACTATCAATATTGATATTTTTTGCTTTGGTGAGAGCCATGTCATAAAAAGTGTGAGGTAATGCATTAACTTGCTCGTCAACTTCTATATGTCTATCTCGTGAGGCTTTTAAAAGCTCGGAACTGCTTACTTCTTTTTTTCTAATTAAATCCACTGCTTCAAAAGCATATTTTTCTATTAACTCATTTCGCATATTTTGACTCTTTAATTTTTGTTAAACTCTATAACTTTTTTCATTTGGGATACATTTATTTCATCAAAAACCATGCCTATCTCTTCATCTAGCAAGTTATTTACTAATTTTGCTATATCATTTGGCTCAATTGCATTATCTACACTTTTTCCAGGCCGAAAATTTTTATCATCAAAAAACTTTCCTCTTACCATCCCTGGATTTATTACTGTCACAAATATATTATTCTTTGCTGTTTCTTCTCTAATTGATTGAGCAAATCCACGTAAACCAAATTTTGTAGCTGAATAAACAGATCCTTTTTGTCCTCCCTTTAGGCCTGCTTCAGAGCCAATTAGTATTAATTTTCCATTATCCATTTTCTTAAAATGAGGTAACAAAACCTTCGCTGATACAATAACAGAAAGTAAATTTACATCTAACATGGATTTTATTTTAGATATAGGAAGGTTCTCTATATTAGAAAATTCTCCTAACCCGGCACAATGCACCAAACAAATAATCCCCTCATGGTCCCTTACAATATTAGACAGCGTCGCCTCTAGAAGGTCAGTATTTTGGAGATCTAGAATGTGATGAATATAGTTTTCCTTTTTTTTATCAAAAGAAGGAACTTTTCTTCCTATACCAATCACAGAAAAACCACTGTTAAGCAAAAGTGTTGATACAGCTTCTCCTATTGTGCCGGTCGATCCTATAACAATGACTTTTTTAATGCTATCTCCAAAATGATTCTCAGCCACAAGAAAAGAACTTTCTAGCGTCACTATACTTCATAAGCTCTAATCGACAGTATTCATTCATCTCATTTTCTATAGATTGATCATAAGAAATGATCCCTTTATCGTTTGATCTTAAAAATGAAAATTCTTCGCTATTTGGATAATATTGAAGTAATTTATTAAAGAAACTTTTAGGAAATCTCAATGAGCCAAGAGACACTGAATGAATGCTTTCCTCTTTGATTTCTTTAAAAATATTTGCAAATAACTCAGAGTATTGAGCCTTCCAGTTATTACAATATATCAATGGATCAAACCTCAATCCTATCCTCCATCCCTTATTTGCTATATATTTTATATTTTTAATTCGGGCAGATACTGATGGCGCTTTTTTATCCAAAGTTTGTGCTAATGTCTCCGGCATAAGACTATACGCTACAATACAGTTGGTTAATGCGTCATGCTTTCTAAAAACCGTGTTATTGATACTTTTCGTTCTTATTTCAAATAAAGCATTCTTATACCGACGAAAAAAAGGAATAAAATCGCTTAGAAAATTAGTTATTGGTTCCATAGCTAGAGAGTCACAATCATAGCCCGTAAAAAAGGTCATTTCCTTCTCTTTATCCTTGCCAATAATTTTCTCAATCTCATTCTTATAATCGTCAAAATTTACAAATACCAAGTAATTTGCTGAATTATACATGCCTTGCAAAAAACAATAAGAGCAGTCGTATAAACAGTTGTACATATGAGAAAAATAATAATTATCTTGATCTCTAATCCCAAATCCCTCTGGCGCATTGAGAACAAACCCTTTTTGTTTTCTTGCAAGAATAAGAGCAGGATTTATTTTCTGAATTCTGAAGTTTTGGTTAGATGGATTAAATACTTCACCAAACCTTTCGATACTAATAACTTTTGCATGTCTAAATTTTGCAATAATTTCTTGTGCTTTTTTTGTACCTATTATTTCGTCTTCTGCATAAATAGTATCAACCATAGTTCATCTTAACAAATTATCTGAAAATCTCTTTAAGATTTGAGAGGTAGTCATTTTTTTTTCAATTTCACTTAATGGATTTCTCATTGGAAATCTAGACTGCCATTGGGTTAAATATTTTTTTAGAGTTACCTTTTGACTAAAGGAAAATTTCCTCTGCTGACAGATTTCATCAAAATAGTTTGGGTTTCTTTGTTGTAGAAGGAGAATTTCCTGTAATGATAATAAATTTTCTAAGACCTTTTCTATCAATGGCATTTTTTTAAGAACTAGTCTTTCCACTGCAATTTTGTCTATTTTTGATATATCTGTTCCGGGTATGTCTGAAATTATTTTCAAAACAGAGACAAGCTCATACGATGCAATTTTTTTTGCAAAGCTGAAAAAGGCATATCCCTCCATATCATAAACACCATCATTTTCGAACAGCGCTTCAGGTTTGTTGACCGTTATCAAATTACTACGTTCAACATTATTATTTTTAAAAGTTGCTGGTGAAGGATAGTGGTTATCTGGAAAATCATTTGATGTTATTTTATCTATTTGAACTAGTTCTCCAACTTTAAAGTTTCGGCTTCCAACTATTCCAAGGTTTATCCAGATCGTATTATCTGATGCATCACTTTTGACATATAAGTAAGTGGTAGCAGCGACCGCATTGATTTGCCCTATCCCTGAGAGAACAAGCCAAATATCAATATCTCTATTTTTATAAACTGGGAAAGGTTTGGTTACTACCCTCTCCAACGCATAGTTCTTTATTATCTCCTCTGCCTCAGCTTTTAATGCGATCACCCACCTAACTGACATTCCCTCAAAATTTTGATTAATCACTATTCTGCTTCCCAGTGCTTTTGTTTTTGTAAATACATATTGTAAATGGCTGTATTGGACCTCTTTTTTGCTCCTTCTATTAATATGTCAATTTTCTTGAGTAGCATACTCTTTGTTAACTGTTCCTGCCGCTCCTCTAAAACTGAAGATTGCAACAAATTTTCTAATGCTTGGATTCTGAATCTATCCATTCCCCAGTACTTTTTTGATAATTGGTCATTATGTCCACCATTCTTAATTGTAAGCTTTTGATCAACAAAATTAACTGGATATTTACAACAAAAACGCAACCAAAAGTCATAATCTTCGCAGACGTCTAAAGATTCATCGAAAAATCCGATATCATCAAAGACCTTTTTTTTTATAAGTACACTACTTGGAGAAATGCAACAAAGTGGCAGGCAATGTTCAAATATAAAACCACCTCGTTTTTTATGAATTTCTTTTTGATTAAAGAAAACCTTATTTCTGTACCATATTTCATTGGTGTGGGATAAATCAACAGATAGCGTATCGTTCGTAATACTCTTTACTTGTTCTTCGAGCTTGCGTTTGTGCCATTGATCGTCTGAGTC
>CENN01015385.1_pt1 | contig 16408 bp, 14 predicted proteins | sample 530151 | NCBI WGS metagenome assembly CENN01 (sample SAMEA2591084, study PRJEB7988) | marine metagenome | isolation source: saline water (ENVO:00002010), including
TCTATTCTGTCTCCTTCTTTCAAAGCGACATAAGCCTTTTTCCAATTGGATTTTTTTGAAATTTTTCCTTTAGCTGTCATGCTTCTTTTTAACTTTCCTTTAACGTTAAGAATATTTACTTTATTGACAGTTACTTTGAATTCTTCTTCTACTGCTTTCTTTACTTCAATTTTTGAGGCTTTTGGACTTACTTTAAATACGTACGCATTTGCAAATTGTCCTACAAGAGAGGCTTTTTCAGTCATATGCCCCGAAAAAATAACTTGATTAGGAAAAAGATTGCTCACGTGTAAAGCTCCTCTAAATTCTTAAGGCAATCGTTATCAATTAGAATTGAATTATTCTTAAGAAGAGAAATAGGATTTAAAGAATTAATTTCGATTACTTCTAAGTTAGCAATATTTCTACTAGCTAGTCTCATATTGTCGCTCAACTCTTTATAAATTATGAGACCTTTCTCAAATCCTATTTCTTTGAGTTTCAAAGAAAGCTCTTTAGTTTTTGGAGATGCTATTTCCAGATCTTGAGAGATAAATATTTTATTTTCCTTCGCTAGATTTGAAAGAATAGATCTCATTGCTGATTTATACATTTTTCTATTAATTTTTTTTGGTTCCGACGACTTGGATCTGGCTGCAAACGTAACACCTCCGCCTTTCCAGATAGGACTTCTTGATGTACCAGCTCTTGCTCTCCCGGTTCCTTTTTGCCTCCAAGGTTTTTTTCCTCCCCCACTTACTTGAGATCTATTTTTTTGAGCTTTAGTTCCTTGATGACTGTTATCAATGAATGAATTGACTAATTGAGAAATTAGATTTTCATTGACGTTTTGGTTAAACAAAACATCGGAAACAGGTAAAGTTTTATTTTTTGAATTAATTACTGGTAATTCCATATCTATTTTTTTATCGCGGGTTTGATAATTATTTTTGAGCCAGAAGGCCCAGGTATAGATCCTTTGACTAAAATCAGTTTATTTTCTTCATCAATCTTTACAATTTTCAGATTTTGAATCGTTTTATTTACATTACCCAAGTGACCAGACATTTTTTTTCCTTTCCAAACTCTTCCAGGTGTTTGACATTGTCCAATAGAGCCGGGTTTTCTATGAGCTAAGGAATTTCCATGAGTTGCATCTTGAGTAGCAAAATTCCATCTTTTAACAGTTCCAGCGAAACCTTTACCTTTAGAAATTCCAGATACATCTACAAACTGACCTTCCTCAAAATTATTTACAGAAAATTCTTTTCCAATTTCAATCTCAGCAAGACTGTCTGATGTAACTCTAAACTCATGAATGTTATTTTTTGTATTGATTTTATTTTTACTAAAATGACCTTTGTTAGGTTTTATGACGTTTTTTTCTTTTCGATCATCTGAAGACAATTGGACTGCGGAGTACCCATCGGTTTCTTCGTTCTTAATCTGAGAAACAATATTTGGGTCAACCTTGATAACACTTACAGGAATGGATTCACCATTTTCGTGAAATACTCTTGTCATTCCCTCTTTAGTTGCAATTAAACCAATCACTTTAAATACCTAATTATTTAGTTAATTCGTCTAAGGATATCTGAACGTCTACACCTGCAGATAAATCCAATTTCATCAAAGCATCTACAGTTTTTTCTGTCGGCTTGATAATATCCATTATTCTTTTGTAAGTTCTAATTTCGTATTGATCTCTAGCATCTTTATCTTTATGAGGAGAGATAAGAATAGTAGTGAGTCGTTTTCTTACAGGCATTGGAATTGGCCCTTTAATGATTGCGCCAGTCCTTTTTACAGTTTCAACAATTTCCTTAGCTGATTTGTCAATCAGCTTATTATCGAAGGCTTTAAGCCTAATTCTGATATTTTGGTTTTGCAAAATATACCTCTAAAAAAAATACAAAATTGTTAAAGAACTTAGCTTTTTAATTAATAAAAAGCACAAAGAGCCGCAATTCTATTGGGGCAGAGGGATTGTGTCAACAGATAATATCTTACGTTTTACTAATAATAGCTTCAGCTACGTTTGTAGGAACTTCTGAATATTTCAATGGTTCCATAGTGAAGGTTGCTCGACCCTGAGTTGCTGATCTTAGGTCGGTAGCATAACCAAACATTTCTGCTAACGGGACTTCTCCATCTAGAACTTTTCCAGCATGCACGTCAGTCATGCCGTTAACTATTCCTCTTCTTCTATTGAGGTCTCCAACAACGTCTCCCATGTATTCTTCAGGAGTAACAACTTCCAGCTTCATTATTGGTTCTAAAAGCGCAGGTTTAGCCCTCAAGGCTCCATCTTTAAGAGCCATGGAAGAAGCAACTTTGAAGGCAATTTCACTAGAATCAACGTCGTGAAAAGAACCATCATAAACAGTCACTTTAACGTCTATCAAAGGATAACCGGCGATAATTCCTGATTGCATCTGCTCTTTTGCTCCCTTTTCAACAGCAGGAATGAATTCCCTAGGAATTGTTCCTCCTACAATCTTATTAACAAACTGGAAAACTTCTTTTTCGTCTTCTTTTTCACTATCTTCTAGAGGTTCAATTTTTAACCAAACATGACCATATTGCCCTTTACCTCCTGATTGTCTAACGAACTTTCCTTCTGACTCCACACTCTCTCTAATAGACTCTCGATAGGCAACTTGAGGCTTTCCAATATTAGCTTCGACGTCGAATTCTCTCTTCATTCTGTCTACTAAGACTTCTAAATGAAGTTCTCCCATACCGGATATAATGGTCTGTCCAGATTCTTCATCAGTATTAACTCGAAAAGATGGATCCTCTTGAGCTAGCCTACCTAGTGCTAATCCCATCTTTTCCTGATCAGATTTTGTTTTCGGTTCAACGGCAACTGATATGACTGGTTCAGGAAATGTCATTTTTTCTAAAATAATTGTTTTTTTCAAATCACATAATGTGTCCCCTGTTGTCACATCTTTAAGTCCAATTATTGCCGCAATATCTCCTGCTCTAACTTCAGAGATTTCCTCTCTGTTATTTGCGTGCATCTGAAGCATCCTTCCAACTCGTTCTTTGGAACTTTTTGATGAAGCAAAAACCGAGTCTCCTTGAGTCAAAACTCCAGAGTAAACCCTTATAAAGGTAAGCGTTCCAACAAATGGATCGGTTGCTATTTTAAAAGCCAAAGCAGAAAAAGGCTCATCATCGTCGGAATTTCTAGATTCTATAGTTTCTCCATCTTCTAAAACTCCTTGAATCGCTTCCACTTCAGTTGGCGCAGGGAGATACTGGATAACAGAATCAAGCATAGGTTGAACACCTTTATTTTTAAATGCGGAACCGCAAATACATACAACTATTTCATTTGAAAGTGTCCTCTCTCTTAAACCTTTGTGTATATCTTCCTCTGACAAATCGCCATCATTTAAATATTTCTCCATTATTTCTTCATTTGCTTCGGCAGCTGACTCGAGCATATCTTCTCGGTATTTCTTTGCTTTCTCTATTAGATTATCTGGAATCTCTTCTTCTCTGTAGCTTGTTCCTTTATCATCCCCGTCCCAGTAAAGAGCTTTCATTTTTATTAAATCAATAATCCCTGAAAAATCGTCTTCGGCTCCTATTGGTAATTGAATTGCTACAGGAGAAGCGCCTAATCTATTTTTAATTTGGTCAATAACTCTTTCAAAATCAGCTCCAGCTCTATCCATTTTGTTTACAAAACATATCCTTGGAACTTTATAGCGATTTGCTTGCCTCCAAACAGTTTCGGATTGTGGCTCTACCCCGGAACTTCCGCAGAATACAACAACAGCCCCATCAAGAACTCTAAGAGATCTTTCTACTTCAATAGTGAAATCAACGTGTCCAGGTGTATCAATTATATTAATTCTGTGTTCTTGAAAATTTTGTCTCATGCCTTTCCAAAAACACGTTGTAGCGGCAGAGGTAATTGTTATTCCTCTTTCTTGTTCTTGCTCCATCCAATCCATGGTTGCAGCTCCATCATGAACCTCACCAATTTTGTGAGAGATCCCAGTGTAAAAAAGAACTCTTTCGGTAGTGGTAGTTTTTCCAGCATCAACGTGAGCGCAAATTCCTATATTGCGATATAAGTCTAGAGGGAAATTTCTACCGGCCATGACAAATATTAAAATCTGAAATGAGAAAAAGCTTTATTCGCTTCAGCCATTTTATGAGTATCTTGCCTTTTTTTAACAGCCTCTCCTTTTCCTTCGGAAGCTTCAAGCAATTCATTTGCCAATTTTGAAGACATATTCTTTTCTGATCTATTTTTTGCACTGGTAACTAACCAACGCATTGCTAATGCCATTTTTCTTGATGTCTTAACTTCAAGAGGTACTTGATAAGTCGCTCCTCCAACTCGTCTAGATTTTACTTCTACTTGCGGACCAACGTTATCAAGAGCTTCTTCAAAGATTTCTAAAGGATCTCTTTTAGCTTTATTAGATATTTCTTCGAGAGCAGAATATATTATTTTCTCAGCAGTACTCTTTTTCCCTCTTTCCATGAGGTTATTAATAAATTTAGAGAGCTTTAAATTACCGTATTTTGGATCAGGTAAAATTTCTCTTTTTGGAATTGGTCCTTTTCTAGGCATTATTTTGGTTTTTTAGATCCATATTTAGATCTCCTTTGTTTCCTATCTTCTACACCCGTAGTGTCAAGAGTTCCTCTTACAGTATGGTATCTAACCCCTGGAAGATCTTTGACTCTTCCTCCTCTTAGTAAAACTACAGAATGTTCTTGAAGATTATGACCTTCTCCACCAATGTAAGAAATAACTTCATATCCAGAAGTCAACCTTACTTTGCATACTTTTCTTAATGCTGAATTAGGTTTCTTTGGAGTCGTAGTATATACCCTTGTACAAACTCCTCTTTTCTGCGGAGAGCCGCCTAAAGCAGGAACATCACTTTTTACCTTCTTGATTTTCCTAGGTTTTTTTATAAGTTGATTTATAGTTGCCATAAAAATGATGCGATTTTAAAGTTGCTTTCTATTCAGGTCAATAAAATTGTACTAATTAAGATGAGTCTTCTTCAGAGTTCATTGCTTCTGAAATTTCAGACTCAAGATCTGCAACGTCTATCTCTTCTTTTGTATCAACGTTATATCCTGTTCCAGAAGGAACAAGCCTACCAATAACTACATTTTCTTTGAGCCCTCTAAGCTTGTCTACTTTCCCGGTTACTGCTGCTTCAGTTAAGACGCGAGTAGTTTCTTGAAAGGACGCAGCTGAAATAAATGACTCTGTTGCTAGAGAAGCTTTTGTTATACCAAGTAATAATCTATTAAATTTTGCCGGAATACTGCCTTCAGCTAAAAGTTTTTTATTTACTTTAACAACCTCTGAAAATTCCACTTGATCGCCTATTATAAAATCAGAATCTCCAGATTCTGTAACTTCAACTTTACGTAACATTTGTCTGAGGATACATTCAATGTGTTTATCACTAATTTCAACACCTTGTAATCTGTATACATCCTGAATTTCGTTTACAACATAATCAGTCAACTCGGTTACACCTTTTAAGGATAAGATGTCATGCGGACTCAAAGAGCCTTCACTAATAACGTCACCTTTATTGACGGTTTCACCTTCGAAAACATTAATACTTCTGGTTTTAAGAATTAAAGTTTCACTAACAACCTCTTCTCCAGATTCTTTGCCAGTGATTATTAGTCTTCTTTTTCCTTTAGTCTCTTTACCCCAGGAAACTACTCCAGTTAACTCTGCAAGAATAGCAACTTCTTTTGGTTTTCTCGCTTCGAAAAGATCGGCAACCCTTGGAAGTCCTCCGGTTATGTCCCTTGTTTTCGACGACTCTTTAGGAATTCTGGCCAAAACATCTCCCACGTTTATTGCTTCTGCATCAGAAACATTAACCAGTGATTTTTGTTCAAGAACATAATTAGCAGGTCTTTTACCATTTGGAAGAAGAACTTCGTTACCTTTTTCATCAACAATTGAAATTGTAGGTGTTAAATCTTTTCCTGCAGAAGTTCTTTCTCCTGCATCAAGAACTTCCATGCTACTTAAGCCAGTGAGCTCGTCTTGAACAACTCTTACTGAGATTCCATTTTCCATTTCCAAGAGCTTTGCTTTTCCTTTTACTTCAGAAATGATTGGATGGTTTAAAGGATCCCATCTAGCTAAAATCTCTCCAGCTTTAACATTTGCTCCATCTTTTACATTGATAGTTGCGCCATAAGGGAGTTTATATCTTTCTTTCTCAAAATCATTTTCATCGAGCAAAAGTATTTCCGCAGATCTAGAAATACATACTTCGTTTTTATCTTTATTTGTTACAGAGCTAATATTTTTGTATTTTACTAATCCGTCAAATTTTACTTCTATCTTATCGTTTTCAGAAGCTCTCGAAGCCGCACCTCCTATATGGAAGGTTCTCATGGTTAATTGTGTGCCAGGTTCTCCTATGGATTGAGCGGCTACAATTCCTACCGCCTCACCAGGATCTACTAAATTTCCTCTTCCAAGATCTCTTCCATAACACATAGAACAAATACCGAAGCTTGTTTCGCAAGTAATAGCAGATCTAACCAGAGCATAATTTATCTTATGATGATCAATTTTTTCAGCTAGTTCTTCGTCAATTAAAGTTCCTTTAGAAATTTTTAGCTCTCCATCTTTCGATTTAATGTCCTGAGCCAAAACTCTTCCTAATATTCTCTCGCTTAGCGATTGAACAACTTCTCCTCCATCGATTATAGTTCTTAATTCTAAACCCTCTTTAGTTCCACAATCATATTCTCTGATAACTAGATCCTGCGCGACATCCACAAGACGTCTTGTGAGGTATCCAGAGTTCGCTGTCTTTAATGCGGTATCGGCCAAGCCTTTTCTTGCTCCATGAGTAGAAGTGAAATATTGAAGCACTGTGAGCCCTTCTCTAAAGTTAGCTGTTATAGGTGTTTCAATTATTGAGCCATCTGGCTTAGCCATAAGACCTCTCATGCCAGCAAGTTGTCTAACTTGGGCGGGAGAACTTCTTGCTCCAGAATCTAAATACATAAAGACTGAATTAAAAGAGTCCTCGTCTACTTCATCTCCTTCTGAATTTGTAACTTTATCCTTAGAAATAGTTTCCATTAGAGAGCTGGCAACGGCTTCATTTGCTCTGGACCAAATATCTATAACTTTATTGTATTTCTCTCCTTGGGTAACTAGGCCAGAAGAATATTGAGCTTCTATTTCTTTAACCTCATTTTGAGCTTGAGAAATAATCGTTTCTTTATTGTCAGGAATAACACAATCCTCAACACAAATTGACGAACCAGAAATTGTTGAATAATCGTAGCCGAGATTTTTTATTTTGTCTGAAAAGATCACTGTTGCTTTTAAACCAGAGTATCTATAGGAAGTATTTATAAGATCTGAAATTGCTTTACTGTTTAAAGGTTTATTAACTTTTTCGAAAGGAATTTCCTTAGGAACTACTCCCCACAATATCGTTCTACCAACTGTAGTTTCAACTAGATCTGTGGTCCCATCAGAATTATCTATTCGGCATTTGATAATTGCTTGTAAATCTACTTGCTTCGAGTCGTAAGCTCTTTTAACTTCATCGACATCGGCAAAGATAGATCCTTCACCCAAAGAGTTTAATTTAGACTTTGTCATGTAATAAATACCTAGAACAACATCTTGAGAAGGATCAATAATAGGCCTTCCGTTTGAAGGCGACAGGATATTATTACTCGCCATCATTAATGCTCGACACTCTAATTGAGATTCTAAAGTTAAGGGAACATGCACTGCCATTTGATCTCCATCAAAATCGGCATTGTAGGCTTTACAAACCAGTGGATGGAGTTGAATTGCTTTTCCCTCGATGAGAGTAGGTTCAAAAGCCTGGATTCCAAGACGGTGAAGTGTAGGCGCTCTGTTTAAAAGAATAGGATGTTCTCTGATAACTTCAGCCAAGATGTCCCAAACTACTGGTTCTTCTCTTTCAACCATTCTCTTAGCTCCTTTAATCGTGGTAGCAAGCTCCATATTCTGAAGTCTTCCAAACACAAAAGGCTTGAAAAGTTCTAGAGCCATTTTTTTTGGCAACCCACATTGATGAAGTTTTAAAGTTGGCCCAACAACAATTACTGATCTACCTGAATAATCAACCCTTTTGCCTAAAAGGTTTTGTCTAAATCTTCCTTGTTTACCTTTAATCATGTCAGATAAAGATTTTAAGGGGCGTTTATTTGACCCAGTTATAGCTCTTCCTCTTCTTCCGTTATCTAAAAGAGCATCGACAGATTCTTGTAACATTCTTTTTTCATTTCGAACAATTATTTCGGGTGCACTAAGCTCTAATAATCTTTTTAATCTGTTATTTCTATTGATAACTCTCCTATATAGATCGTTTAGATCAGAGGTAGCAAATCTTCCTCCTTCAAGAGGAACTAAAGGTCTTAGATCTGGAGGTAATACCGGGAGAACATCTAAAATCATCCATTCTGGTTTGTTGCTAGATGATAAGAAACCTTTAAGAATTTTAAGTCTTTTTGACAATTTTTTTATCTTGGCTTCACTATTTGTTCCTTCTATTTGAGAAACGACTTCACTTATTTCTTCCTCTAAATTCATTTCTGAAAGAAGAATTTTTACAGATTCAGCACCCATTCCAGCGGAAAATTCTTCACCATAATTTTCTAAAGCTTCAAAGTATTCTTCTTCATCAAGAATCTGACCTTTTTCTAAATCTGTCATACCTGGATCGGTAACCACAAAAGATTCGAAATATAAAATCCTTTCTATCTCCCTTAAGGTCATGTCTAGAAGTAATGAAATCCTTGAAGGTAACGATTTTAGAAACCATATGTGCGCTACAGGAGCAGCTAATTCAATATGCCCCATTCTTTCTCTTCTAACTTTTGCTAGTGTTACTTCAACTCCACATTTTTCACAGACAACTCCTCTGTGTTTCATTCTTTTATATTTTCCACAAATGCATTCGTAGTCTTTTACCGGACCGAAAATCTTTGCACAAAATAGACCATCTCTTTCTGGCTTGAATGTTCTGTAATTTATTGTCTCTGGTTTTTTTACCTCGCCAAAAGACCAAGATCTGATTTGTTGAGCCGAAGCTAATCCAGCTTTAATAGAATTGAAATTATCGGATTGATCTTGATTGAATAGTTTTAATAAGTCTTTCATAAATTAATCTACCTCTTCAAAATCTATGTCTATGCCTAAAGATCTTATTTCTTTAGTCAAAACATTATAGGATTCTGGAATTCCAGCTTCCATCTCATGATTTCCATCCACTATATTTTTGTAAACTTTTGTTCTTCCCGATACATCATCAGATTTTACAGTCAACATTTCTTGTAAAGTGTGAGCAGCTCCATAAGCCTCAAGAGCCCAAACTTCCATCTCTCCAAGTCTTTGACCACCAAACTGTGCTTTTCCACCTAATGGCTGTTGAGTCACTAAACTGTATGAACCAGTTGATCTTGCATGCATCTTATCTTCTATTAAATGATTAAGTTTAAGCATATACATGTATCCGATAGTTACTGGTCTTTCAAAGGCATCCCCAGTTCTTCCATCGTAAAGAGTGGTTTGGCCTGAAGTAGGAAGCCCCGCTAAATCAAGCATAGATTTTATTTCTTTTTCTGAAGCCCCATCGAATACTGGCGTAGCCATGGGAACTCCGGATTTCAAATTATTACAAAGTTCTTTAAACTCTTTTTCGTTTAGTTTATTGAGGTCTTCTTCTCTTCCAACAGAAGAATAAACTTTGTTCACGTATTCTCTTGCTTCTTTAGTGTTTGTGGAATCAATCAACTCACCAATTTTTTTTCCAAGTTCTTTGGAAGCCCATCCAAGATGTGTTTCCATTAACTGACCTACATTCATTCTGGATGGAACGCCGAGAGGGTTCAAAACAATATCTACCGGCTCGCCTTTCTCATCATATGGCATGTCTTCTACCGGCATAATCACTGAAATTACGCCTTTATTTCCATGACGCCCAGCCAATTTGTCTCCTGGCTGAATTCTCCTCTTAACTGCTAAATAAACTTTGATTACTTGTTGAACTCCTGGCGGCAAATCATCTCCAGAAATAATTTTCTTCTTTTTGTCATCAAATTTTTTCTTCAAATCTTCTTCATATTTTTTTAACTTATCCTTAGCTTCTTTAATGTCATCATTTAAAGATTCGTCCTTCATTCTCAACTTAAACCATTCAGAGGGAGGAAGATCTGACAAAAAGGCATCTTCAATTTTGCTACCTTTTTCTAAGCCCTTCGCGCTAACTATCTGTTTTCCAACGATGGAAGATTTCAAAGAATTCAATGTAGCCATTGTGACAATTGATAATTCTTGGTCTATGTCTTTTTGAATTTCTGATAAGGAAATAGATTCAATTACTTGAGCTCTTGAATTTTTATCCAGTCCTTCTCTAGTAAAAATTTTTACATCGATAACTGTTCCATCCTGCCCAGATTTAACTCTCAACGAGGTATCTTTAACGTCAGAGGCTTTTTCTCCAAAAATTGCTCTAAGAAGTTTTTCTTCTGGAGAAAGTTGGGTTTCTCCTTTTGGTGTTACTTTTCCAACAAGTATATCGCCTGCATTTACTTCAGCTCCAATATGAACAATTCCACATTCATCCAACTTAGATAAAGCAGAATCACCAACGTTTGGAATATCAGCAGTAATTTCATCTGGTCCAAGCTTTGTATCTCTAGAAGTACAGGTTTCTTCTACAATATGAATACTAGTTAATTTGTCTTCTTGAACAAGTCGGTCAGAAATTAAAATTGAATCTTCAAAGTTATATCCATGCCATGGCATAAATGCTATTTTTATATTTTGTCCCAAGGCCAATTCACCGAGATCTATTGAAGATCCATCAGCCAATATATCGCCTTTAGAGACTCTATCTCCCTCTGAAACAATAGGTTTTTGATTGATACAAGTGTTCTGATTAGATCTGGTGTACTTGATAAGATTATAAATATCTACAGCAGAACCTGTGCCAGAAATATCTTTCAAATTTTTCCTAACGACAATTCTTCCAGAGTCTACCTTTTCAATAATTCCAGCATTTTTAGCTATCACACAGTCTCCAGAATTTCTTGCCACAGTTCTCTCCATTCCAGTTCCTACTAATGGAGTCTCGGTAGAAAGCGTTGGGACTGCTTGTCTCATCATATTAGAACCCATCAATGCCCTGTTTGCGTCGTCATGCTCAAGAAATGGTATTAATGCTGCTGCAATGGAAACGACTTGTTGAGGTGAAACATCCATTAAGTCGACTCTATCAGGGGTAACTAATTCAAATTCATTTCTGTATCTAACAGGAACAAGTTCTTCTACAAATTTATTATTCTTATCAAGGACAGCACTAGCCTGGGCAATCACAAATTCGCCCTCTTCGATTGCAGAAATGTACTTGATATTCTCTGATACCTTTCCGTTGATTATTTCTCTGTAAGGAGTCTCAATAAATCCGAAATCATTAACTCTCGCATAGACTGACAAAGAATTTATAAGACCTATATTTGGACCTTCAGGAGTTTCAATAGGGCAAACTCTTCCATAATGAGTGGGGTGAACATCCCTAACTTCAAAACCTGCTCTTTCTCTAGTAAGGCCACCAGGACCCAGCGCAGAAACCCTTCTTTTATGAGTAACTTCTGACAGAGGATTGTTTTGATCCATGAATTGAGATAATTGACTGGATCCAAAAAATTCATTGATAGCAGCAGTTACTGGTTTTGCATTGATTAAATCAGCAGGACCAAATCCCTCTGCTTCTGCAACGTTCAGACGTTCTCTAACTGCCCTCTCTACTCTCAAAAGCCCTACTCGCACCTGATTGGAGACCATTTCACCAACAGATCTAATTCTTCTATTTCCGAGGTGATCGATGTCATCACAATTTTGCTTTCCGTTTCTAATATCAACAAGAGTTTTCATCACATCGATGATGTCATCTTTAGACAGAACTCCTTCTCCGATTAGCTCTTCTTTACCTAATCTTTTGTTGAACTTCATTCTACCCACATCAGACAAATCATATTTATCTGCATTAAAAAATAAATTTTCGAATAGAAGAGTAGCTGCTTCTTTCGTGGGCGGCTCTCCTGGACGCATCATCCTGTATATTTCTGCTAAAGCTTCTAGATTTGTAGCGGTTGTATCCGATCTCAAAGTCTCTGAAATGTAAGGACCAGATTCAAGCTCATTAATGTAAAGCGTATTAATTTGCTTAATTTTCAATTCTTCCAATTTTTCAAGCATTTCGGAATCTATAAGAGAATTGCAAGAAAAAATAATTTCTCCGGTTGCTTCGTCGATAATATCTTCACTAAGCGAAAGGCCTACAAGGGCCTCTTTAGGAAGATCTAAAGATTTAATTTTATTAGACTCTATTAATCTAATATGTCTAGCAGTTATTCTCTTTCCTGATTCAATGATTACACTTTTATCTTTAGCAAGAATATCTACCGGCGCTAATCTTCCTACTAGTTTTTGTGAATTTAAAGAAAGACTATACATACCATTTTTATTCAAAGTATAAGATTCTTTTTCATAGAAGATGTCTAGAATCTCCTTAGGTGTCATACCTAAACTTTTGAGTAAAATTGAAGCGTAAAGTTTTCTCCTTCTATCTATTCTTATGTAGATCAAATCCTTATGATCAAACTCAAAGTCTAACCAAGAGCCTCTGTAAGGAATTACTCTAGAAGAATATAAAAGTTTCCCTGAGGAATGAGTTTTTCCTTTGTCATGATCAAAAATTAATCCTGGCGATCTATGGAGTTGTGAAACAACTACTCTTTCAGTACCGTTGATTACAAAAGTTCCATGTTCAGTCATCAGGGGCATAGTGCCCATATATACCTTTTCATCTCTCGCACTTTTAAGATTCTCTTCACCAGTTGTTTTATCGATGAAAGTAATTCGACACCAAATATGTAAAGGAGCTTCATAAGTTCTACCTCTTGGAAGACATTCAAATACGTCAAATTCGGGTTCGCTTAACTCATATTTTAAATAATCTATTTTGGCATTACCCGAAACACTTACGATTGGAAATATTGATCTAAAGACCTGCTCCAGGCCCTGGTCTTTCCTTTTTTCTGGATCAATATCACTTTGTAAAAAGTGTTTGTAAGAGTCTGTTTGAATCTCCAAAATGTCGGGAAGCGACATGACGCTAGAGATTTTTTCAAAGCTTTTTCTTATTCTTTTCTTTTCAGCAAATGAATAGTTTTCAGTCATAAATAATATTAATTATTTTAATTCAACAGTTGCGCCAGCTTCTTCTAACTGAGATTTAGCTGTATCAGCTTCTTCCTTGTTAGCACCCTCTTTAACAGACGCTGGTGCTCCATCGACAATAGCCTTAGCTTCTTTTAAGCCTAATCCAGTAATCGTTCTCACCGCTTTAATAACATCTATTTTTTTATCACCCACATCAGCAAGGAAGATCTCAAATTCACTTTGCTCTTCAGCAGGTTCAGCGCCTGCTTCACCAGCAGCAGGAGCAGCAGCGGCAGCAACAGGGGCTGCAGCGGAAACTCCGAATTTTTCTTCCATAAGTTTAACTAGATCGACAATATCCATGACGCTCATTTCTGAAATTGCGTCTAAGATTTCTTCTTTGGTTAAAGCCATTTTTTAACTCCTTATATAATAAACCAAACTCAATTTTTAGAATCGCTGTAAGCACTCAAAGTTCTTACCATAGAAGACGGGATTTCTTTCGAGATCAACGCTAGATTAGTAATTGGGGCTAACATTAATCCCAATAACATTGAAATTGCTTCTTCTTTATTAGGCAGTGAAGCAATTCTGTTAAGTTGATCTGCTGAAAGTAAACCCTCTCCTATTGAGAGACCTTTGACTTCAAAAGATTCTTCAGATTTTGAAAAATCTTTTATGAGTTTTGCAGCGCTTTGATAGTCTTCTTTAGAAAAAGCCAGCAAAGTTGGACCCGATAAAACGTCTACCAGGGAATCAAATTTAGAATCCTCTAGTGCTTTTTTAGCAAGAGTGTTTTTAATTATTTTAATAAAAACAGACTTGTCTTTTGCATCCTTTCTGAAAGAAGTAAGTTTTGGAACATCTGTTCCTCGATAATCTACCGCAACAACCGATAGAGACTCATCAACAACTTTCCTTAATTCATCAACTTGTACTTTTTTTAAGTCTAAATTAGACATTGTTAATTCCTCAAAATGAGTAATATAAAACCTCAACCTCTCGAAGAGCATTGAGAACCATCTGCGCAGGAAAAATTAAGCTTTTTTTTACGAAGCTCCTGCGGTCTTTGACAATTGCAATGGAATTGCAATGGCACAAAAATTCTTTATCTACAAAATTATGTTTTAACATTAAAAATTCAAATTAGTTAGATCTAAATCAAAGCCTTTTCCCATAGTAGAAGAAATAGAAACTTTAGAAATGAAAACTCCTTTAGAAGAAGGAGGTTTAGCTTTTTTTAAATCTGTAAGAAAAGCTTCTAAATTGTCTCTGATTTGATCTTCTGAATATCCTACTTGCCCAATACGGGTGTGGATTATACCCTGCTTATCAGTTTTATACCTAATTTGTCCAGACTTAGCGTTCTTAACAGCTGATTTAATGTCTTTCGTAACTGTTTCTGATTTGGGATTAGGCATTAGACCTTTAGGCCCAAGTATTTGCCCAAGCGGACTAACCACTTTCATAGTTGAAGGCGTTGCTATGATTACATCAAAATCTAAATTTCCTTTTTTCATTTCATCGGCCAAATCTTCCATTCCAACTTTATCGGCTCCATTTTCTTTAGCATCCTTAGCTTCATCGCCCTCGGCAAAAACAGCTACTTTATAAGTTTTTCCATTTCCGTGAGGTAAATTTGTCGCTCCTCTAACGGCTTGATCTGTTTTTTTTGGATCAATCCCTAAATTGACTGCTACATCTAATGCTTCTTTAAAATTTTTTGACGCGCTTTCATTAATTTCACTGATAGCAAATTCTAATTTAACTTTTTCCATAATTTAATTCTCTACTTCGATTCCCATGCTTCTTGCGCTGCCTTCAATAATCTTGACCGCAGCATCTAAGCTTGAGGCATTTAAATCTGCCATTTTAGCTTGAGCTATTTCTTCCAATTGTGATCTATTAACTTTCCCAACTTTCTCTGAGTTGGGAGTACCGCTTCCTTTTGTAAGTCCGGCAGCTTTTTTTAATAAAATACTTGCAGGTGTAGTCTTAACTATAAAATCAAAACTTCTGTCTTCATAAACTGATATAACAACAGGAACAGGAACATTTTTTTCTAAATCATTTGTTTTTGTATTAAAAGCGTTACAAAAATCCATCAAATTCACTCCATGTTGACCGAGTGCCGGACCAACAGGAGGACTAGGGCTTGCAGCTCCTGCAGGAACTTGAAGCTTAATATAAGTCATAATTTTCTTATCTTTGGCCATTAGCTTCTCTCAATTTGAGTAAAATCTAGTTCAACTGGAGTTGATCTTCCAAATATCATAACTGCAACTTTAACTTTACTTTTTTCGTTATCTACTTCTTCCACAACGCCACTAAAATCATTAAAAGGCCCGTCTATGACCCTAATCATTTCCCCAGGCTCAAATGAGACTGATTGCGTAGATTCATCAACTCCATTTTCAATCTGATTTAAAATTCTGTTCGCCTCAACATCTGTGATGCTCTTAGGATCATTTTTTGTTCCTCCTATAAAACCTAAAACTCTTGGAGTTTCTTTAACCAAATGCCAAGTATCATCATTCATTTCCATTTCCACTAAAATGTATCCAGGAAAGAACTTCTTTTGTACGATTTTTTCTTTACCACCTTTAATTTCTGTTATTTCCTGAGTAGGAACTTCTATTCTTCCAAAATATTCACCCTGTCCCTCAGAAACAATTCTATCCATTAATTGTTCTTTGGCCTTATTTTCGTAACCAGAGTAAGAATTAATTACATACCAAGCTTTAGACATATTTCAACCCAATAACAATTTGATTAAAAAAGAAAACAAAGAGTCCAATCCCCACAAAATAAGAGAAGCAATTAAAACCGCAACAGTAACTATAAGAGTTGTCTGGGTCGTTTCTGTTCTGTTGGGCCATACAACCTTCCTAATTTCTGTAGAAGATTGTATAAGTAAATTGTAAGTTTGGTTTCCGAATATTGTAAATCTCAAGACAAATAAAGAAACAAAAAGAATCCCAACAACGCCTAACACTCTATATAAAAGACCAATGTCAGAAAAATATGAATTGCCCCATACGGCAAGGGAAATTAGGCATAATCCTATGAGCCAAAGCAGCTTGCTTTGGATATTAAAATTACTTTCTACTTGTTGTGACATCAAAAACTACCTTCAAATCGTGGCAGGCCAGGAGGGAATCGAACCCCCAACCTGCGGTTTTGGAG
>CENN01015293.1_pt1 | contig 16368 bp, 20 predicted proteins | sample 530151 | NCBI WGS metagenome assembly CENN01 (sample SAMEA2591084, study PRJEB7988) | marine metagenome | isolation source: saline water (ENVO:00002010), including
AACTGAGTCTAGTTGTGAGTATGTTGAAAGAGAAAAAACTAATGCTATAGGCAGAATAATTTTAGTTATGTCTTTTGTCATAGGAACCTCTAAATAATATATATTCTAGATTTTTTTAAAGCAAAAAAACCGAAAAACTAGAATTTCGTTCTGTAAACTACGTTGTTAGAGCAATACTTTAAGTTCTAATAAAAATATTTGCAACTTAAAGTATTTCCTTTTGAAACATAGTTTATATTTAATAGCAAAGAATAGATGGAGTTTATAAATGGCCGAAGTAAGTACTAATGAATTTAGACCTGGTTTAAAAGTTATTATTGATAATGAGCTATGTGAAATTACAGAAAATGATTTTCATAAACCTGGAAAAGGTCAAGCAGTTATGCGAGTTAAATATAAATCTCTTGTTAACGGCCGTGTGTTAGATAAAACCTTTAAAACCGGAGAATCTATTGAAAAGGCTGATATATCCTCTCTTGAAATGCAATATCTTTATAAAGAGGGAAATAATGCTATCTTTATGAATTTAAAGAACTATGAGCAAATTGGCTTTGATTTAGATCTTTTAGGCTCGAAAAGCTTATGGATCAAGGAAGGAGAAACCTATGAAATTGCCATGTGGGAGAACACTCTTGTCACTGTTGAAATTGATACTTTTGCTGAAATAGATATTGTAGAGACAGAGCCTGGGTTTAAAGGAGATACATCGACTAATACTCTCAAATCTGCGAAATTATCCAATGGCTTAGAAATAAAAGTTCCTTTGTTTATTGAAGAGGGAGATTTCATTAAAGTAGATACTAGAACTAATGAATATCAAAACCGAGTCAATAAATGAAAGAAAAACTTAGTGATCTGTTAAAAGCTGTAATTGATGATCTTTTTGATAGAGATGATTTAATTCCAGAAATAGTAAAGACTAGATCTGAAGTTCATGGCGATTGGAGCTCTAATGTTGCAATGATTTTAGCAAAAGAACTTCAGAAAAATCCAAAAGAGTTGGCCAAAAAAATTATCAGCTCTTTACCTGATAAAAAATGGATAGAAAGAGTTGAATTAGCAGGTCCTGGGTTTATAAATTTTTTTCTTACCGATCTAGCTAACTTAAATTATTTGAAGGATTTGCTTAAAAGCGAAGGATCTTTTTATCCTTTTCAAGAAAAAACAAAAAAAAATATTTTGATTGAATACGTTTCTTCAAATCCCACCGGACCTCTCCATGTCGGACATGGCAGAGGAGCTGCTTTAGGATCATCTTTGAGTAACTTATTAAAAAAATCTGGAAACGATGTTTCACAAGAATACTATGTTAATGACCAAGGTCTTCAAACAAAAATTTTAGCTGATAGCGTTCATAAGAAATATTTAGAAAAATTTAAAATAGATACTTCGAAAATTGACGATACTAATTTTTATAAGGGGAAATACATTGATGAGTTGGCTGCAAAAATAAAAAATCAAGAAAATGACACTTACATTGAATTAAAGGATGGAAAGAAATTTATTGATCTAATAATTAAAGAAATGATGAAAAATATTAAGATGACTTTAGAAGAATTTAAAGTAAATTTTGATTCTTTTTATTCAGAAAGCTCTTTGTATGAGAAACATGGCTCGAACAAAAATAAAATTCAAGAAGTACTAAAAGACTTGGAAAGTGAATATTCGTTTAATAGTGAAGGAGCAATTTGGTTTAAGTCAACTCAGTTTGGAGATGATAAAGACAGAGTTCTCATAAGATCAGATGATCAAGAAACATATTTTTTATCAGATATTGCTTACCATAAGGACAAATTCAATAGAGGTTATGACGAAATAATTAATATCTGGGGGTCAGATCATCATGGCTATCTCCCAAGAATAATAGCTTCTGTTAAGGCTCTAAAACTAAAATCTGAAAAACTTAAAACATTTTTTATTCAGTTTGTTTCTTTGATTAAAAAAGGTCAGAAGACCTCTATGTCAACTAGAGCTGGTGATTTTGTTACTTTGGATGAGCTTATCGAAGAAGTAGGAGTAGATGCTGCCAGATTCTTTTATTTAGCAAAAAAAAGCGACCAAGCTTTGGAATTTGATATGGATTTAGCGATAAGTCAGGACAAGAATAACCCGGTTTATTACATCCAATACGCATTTGCAAGAATATGTAGTCTAGAAAAAGAATTAAAAAAAAGGAAAATGAATTTTAACATCAAAGATGGAATTAATAATTTAGTTCTCTTAAATAAAAAATCTGAATTAGAGATCATTTCTTATTTAGAAAATTACAAAACAATTATCGAACAATGTAATGAAAATTATGAAGTACACCCTATTTGTTTTTATCTAAGAGACTTAGCGTCGAAATTTCACTCTTATTACAATTCTGAAATAATTATTGACGTCGAAGAAGACAAAAGAAATGCGAAATTCGCCTTATTATTAGCAGTCAAAAAAACAATAAAAAGTGGGATGGATGTTTTAATGATAGAAACTCCAGAAAAAATGTAGTGATAAATATTGAAGAAAACATTTCTATATTAAATGAAAAGATTAAAAAGAAGACTTCAATTATTGCAGTAAGTAAAAAAAAATCTGCAGAGTTAGTTGAGCAAGCTTATCTGTTAGGAATTAAAAATTTTGGCGAAAATTATTTGCAAGAAGCTTTACAGAAAATAGTCTCTTTAAATCACTTGGATATTAATTGGCACTTTATTGGAAAAATACAGTCTAATAAATGTAAAGACATAGCTAAAAACTTTCAATGGGTGCATACAATCGATAGATATAAGATTGCAAAACGCTTAAATGATGACTGTCCCGTAAATAAGATCATAAATGTTCTCATTCAAATTAATATAGATAATGAAGAGAGCAAGAGCGGCATTAATGAAAGTCAGCTATTTGATTTAGCTGAAAAAATATCTGTTTTACCAAATATAAAATTAAAAGGGATAATGGTAATACCTAAAAACAGCTTGGAAATTAATTTAACTGAAGAATCTTTTAAAAAAACTTTAGAAATTTCGTTAAAACTTAGAAATAAATTTTCCGAAGCGAATGAAATTTCTATGGGAATGAGCAATGATTTTGAATTGGCAATTAAAAATGGATCTACAATGGTTAGAATAGGCACAGGAATATTTGGTGAAAGAAATTAAAGACATCAAGACTATAGGCTTTATAGGGGCAGGAAATTTAGGCAGACATGCAATTGAAAAGTTAGCTAATGAATTTACTATTTTCGTAAGTGACCCATCTGAAAACCAAAAAATAATTGACCTGGGAGCTATTTATACTGATTTAGATGACTTAGTAAAAAACTCGGAAGTTATTTTTTTATCTGTAAAACCTAATAAAGTTGAAGAAGTGGCAGACCAACTAAAAAATATCTTATCTTCTCAGTTAATAATCTCCTTTGTTGCCGGATTAAAATTTAACAATTTAAAATCTTTTTTAGGTGGCTATGAATATATTCTAAGAGCTATGCCCACACTTGGTATCAGTAGTGGCTCTAGTCCAATAGCTTTCTATACGGAGATGAATATTAATGATAACAACGCCTTAGATATTCTTGAAAAATTGGGCAGTTGTTTAAAAATCGAAGAAGATAAATTTGATGCTTTCACTTCTATATTTGGAGCTGGTCCAGCTTTCATAAGTCATTTATCCAATACTTTGGCTAAAATTGCAAAAGAGCATGGTTTTGAAGAACCAGAGCCATGGATCAGAGAAATCTTAGATGGCACATCTCATATTCATAAATCTGATGAGAAGAATAGTTTTGAAAACATAGTTGATATGGTTGCTTCAAAAGGAGGAGTAACTGAAGCAGCCTTAAATAAAATAAATGAAAAAGGAATAGAAGATATTTGGAATCAGGCAATAAATGATGCAATTATTAAATCAAAGGCATTAGGAGATTAAAAATGGATCCTCTTTATGCTTCCTCAATTTTGACGAATTTATTAGCAATAGTTTTCTCTTTTTACTTATTGTTTAGATTTTTTGAAATAAGCTTTCTAAACCCAATTGTAAAAATATCTTTTTCTACATTGGACCCATTTTGCAAACCTTTTAGAGTATTTTTACCAATTCTTTTTGGAATTGATTTGGCTTGTGTCTTTTGGATTATCGATCTTAAATTCTTGTCATTTTATTTATTCAGCTCAAGCAAAGAAATGGATTTTGATATTATTAATGCAGTTTCATGGTCTATCCTAAGCCTCTTTTTTTTGGTTTCTCAGATTCTTAGATTCTCCCTTTTTATTTCAATAATTGGCAGTTGGGTGGCCCCGACTTCCAATAATCCTTTTCTAAGTATTTGTCATAATATTACTCAACCTCTTTTGAAGCCTTTCCAAAGACTGACTTTGTTTGGTGGGATGGATTTCTCTCCTATTATTGTTTTTTTTCTACTAATTCAAATCGACAGAATTTTAGATAACTTAAGGTTTACTATGAACTTACCGGTATTATTTTAAATGAACGAATTTGAACTTGGAGTCATCGAGCCGAAAATTTTTTCTTTTGAAGAAAAATTCTCACTTGAATCTGGAAAAAGTTTAGATGGTTTTGAACTGATTTATGAAACATATGGAGAGCTTTCCAAAGACAAAGATAATGCTATTTTGATTTGTCACGCTTTAAGTGGCAACCATCATGCAGCAGGATTAAGTGATAAAGACGATAAAAGACCCGGATGGTGGAACGAACTTATTGGACCGGGAAAAGCATTCGATACAAAAAAATATTTTGTAGTGTCACTTAATAATTTAGGCGGATGTCATGGATCAACTGGCCCATCAAGTGTTAATCCTGATAATAATGAAAAATATGGTAAAGATTTTCCTCTAGTAACGGTTAAAGATTGGATAAACAGTCAAAACTTATTGCGATCTCATTTAAATATCGATCGATGGCTTGCTGTAGCTGGCGGAAGTTTGGGTGGAATGCAAGCCTTGCAATGGGCAATTGATTATCCTGATTTAGTGGCTAAATCTATTGTTATAGCCGCCGCGCCTAAATTAAGTGCTCAAAATATTGCTTTTAACGAGGTAGCTAGACAAGCAATTGTTAATGATCCCGATTTTGAAAAAGGTACACATCATCCTAAAAGAGGCTTAGGGCTGGCAAGAATGTTAGGTCATATCACCTATTTATCTGAAGAAGTAATGAAGGAAAAGTTTGATAGAGATTTAAAAAAAGAAAAAATTGAGTACGGTTATGATGTTGAGTTTGAAGTTGAAAGTTATCTCAGATATCAAGCGGATAATTTTTCAGATAAATTCGATGCTCATACTTATTTACTAATGACTAAAGCATTAGATTATTTTGATCCAGCAAAATATTTCAAGGGTAATTTGATTGACAGTCTTGAACAAACAAAAGCAAATTTCCTAATAATCTCATTTTCTTCAGATTGGAGATTTTCGCCCAAGCGATCTAAAGAAATTGTTAATTCTCTGGTAGCAGCTAAGAAACCAGTTAGTTACGTGAATATTGAATCTTTTCAGGGACATGATGGATTTTTATTTCCCGATGAAAGATATGTTGAAACAATAAAAACTTTTTTGGAATCAGATGTATAAAATTGTAAGTAAATGGATTCCTAAAAATTCTCATATTCTCGATCTTGGTTGTGGGGATGGCTCAATGCTTTATGAATTGAAAAAGGAATTAAATGTAAATGGGCTAGGCGTTGACATATCTGAAGAGAATATACAGCTAAGTCTAGCTAAAAGTTTGAATGTAATAGAACAAGATATTGATCAAGGACTTAGCAATTTTGAAGATCAATCTTTTGATTTAGTCTTGATGAGTCAGTCTATTCAAGCTTTAAAGAGGCCTGATCTAGCTTTATCTGAAATAATAAGGATAGGGAAAGAATGCATTGTTAGTATTCCAAATTTTGCAAATCTTAAATGCAGATTGCAACTTTTTATAACTGGAAAAATGCCAGTTTCATCTGCATTGCCGCATTCATGGTATTCGACTCCAAACCTGCACTTATGTTCTTTAAAAGATTTTGAAACTTTGTGTTTAGATTCAAATATTGTCATATCCGAAAAGAAACTTATCAAGGCATCTGGAAATAGCACTTTTTTATCCAATCTTTTTCCTAATTTATTTGCCGAGATTGCTATTTACAAACTTGAAAAGAAATCTTGAAAATAGTTTTAGCTTCGAAAAACTCAGGAAAACTAAAAGAATTTAACTATTTATTTAAAAATACTAATTTTGAATTAATACCGATCTCTGAATTTACTAATGAGGAGATTGAAGAGACAGGTACAAGCTATGAAGAAAATGCTTTTATAAAAGCCAAATTTGCATTGGATATCTCTGGATTGCCTTCATTGGGAGATGATTCAGGACTCGAAGTAGAATCATTGAATGGAGAACCTGGAATTTTTTCTGCTAGATATGCAGGAGAAAAAGGAAATGACATTCTAAATAATAATAAATTATTGGATGAGCTAAGCTTAAAAAAAGACAAATCAGCTAAATTTGTTTCTATTTTATCTTTTTTACACCCCGAATTAAAAACTTCCTTATTTTCTTATGGCGAACTATTTGGAAAAATAATTAATTCTCCAAGAGGTAAAGGTGGTTTTGGTTATGATCCAATTTTTCAAATTAAAAATTCTAAACTCACCTTAGCTGAGATTTCAGAAGAGAAGAGGATGAAGATAAGTCATAGAACTATATCAACTTTAAAAATGATTAACTTATTGAATGAATCAAAAATGTAGTGACCGTTCTTTTTTCTAATAAAGCAATCTCTTCGTATTTTGTAATAAATTCTTTTGAGTCAACGCTGGAAGACTCATGATCGAATTTAAACTTTAAGTCATTAAGAGTTTCCATAATTTCTTTCGCATAATCTTGCCAATCGGTTTTTATAATTATTTTTCCTTCTTTTTTAAGTAAAGATTTCAAAATTAGAAAAAAATTTTTTTTTAATAACCGTCTTTTTTTATGTTTAGATTTTGGCCAAGGATCAGGGAAAAAAATAGTTATAAGATCAAACAAGTTCTTGCTTTTATTCTTCGAGAAAATTTCCGACACATCTCCTTGAATAAGTTTTAAATTCGTTATGTTCAATTTTTCAATTTTTTTATAGGTATTAGCTAACCCTGATTCAAATACCTCTATACCAATAAATGATTGTTTTGGATTATTTAAAGCATGTTCGGTTAAATATTTTCCATCACCAAAACCAATTTCTAAATTTAATTTAAAAGGATCTTCATTTAAAAATTTAAAATCTTCAAAATTGTCTTCTGTTACAAAAAAAATCTCATTTGCCTTTGAAAGAATCTGTTTATTTTTAAACGAAGATCTTGATCGTGCCTTAGAAAAACTTTTGATAGAATTTTTCAAGAATTTACTATCCCCTTCATTGGAGAACTTGGATTTGCATCCTTTTTTACAGGTATTCTTCCAGCCAAGAAGCTTTTTCTTCCACTTATAGCTGCATCCCTCATTGCCTCGGCCATTAAAATAGGATCTTTTGCTTTTGCGATAGCTGTATTTAATAAAACACCATCGCATCCCATTTCCATAGCTATAGTCACTTCTGAAGCTGTCCCAATTCCAGCATCAATAATTACAGGACAAGATATTTTTTCTATAATTTTCTCTATAGCTTCAGGATTTATAATTCCTTGGCCTGAGCCAATAGGTGATGCCAAAGGCATTATTGCAACGCAACCGATGTCTTCTAAAGTTAAAGCGTAATCAAGCTCATCAGTGCAATAAACCATAACTTTAAAACCCAAATTAACAAGCTCTTTTGCGGCTGAAACAGTTTCATCCATTAAAGGTAAAAGAGTTTCCTTGTCTTTGAGAACTTCAAGCTTAACTAAACTCTCTCCATTCAATAGTTCTCTTCCTAAGCATGCGATTCTTATAGCTTCTTTTGCACTAAAACAACCAGCTGTATTTGGCAAAATAGTAAATTGTTCTGGTGTAACGAAATTTAAAATTGAGTTAGGTCTTTTTTTTGAATCTAGTTCGACTCTTCTTATTGCAACTGTGACGATTTCGCTTTTTGAAGCTTTTATAGATTCGAGTGCCTGCTCCTCATTTATATATTTTCCTGTACCAACTAATAAACGAGATTTATATTCTTTCCCTGCAATAACTAGGGGATCTTTAAACAAAATTATCCGCCTCCTATGGCTCTTACTATCTCAACCCTATCTTCTTTAAGCAATTCTCTCTCATTCCAAATAGATTTAAAAATAATTTCTTTGTTAATCTCTACTGCGCAGTGCTTATCTGAAAGTTCTAAGAAAGTAAAAAGCTGTTTCACTGAAGTTTTTTCTGGGATCTCACGGGACTCTCCATTAAGAAATATCTTAATTTTTGTCATTTTTTGTGCAAATTAATTAAGAGATATAGCTACGGACTTTTTCCATAGCAGCTTTCTCTATCTGCCTTATTCTTTCTGCGCTAACACCATATTTGTCAGCTAATTCATGGAGAGTAAGTTTTTGTTCTTCCAACCATCTATCAACTAATATTTCTTTGCTTCGTGGATCAAGTTCTTCCATAGCCTTATGGAGAAGTTCAAAACTATATTCATCAGAATCTTCTTTCTCAACAAGGTCAGCAGGATTACAGGCCTCGTCCGCTAAGAAACCTGAGGGGCTAAATGAAGCTTGTTCGTCACTGGCTTCAGATGGGGGATCAAACGACATATCAGATGAAGAAAGTCTAGATTCCATTTCCTTTACAGATTTTTCGTCAACACCAAGTTCTTCAGATATAACCTTAATCTCATCTGGATTTAACCAATTAAGTTCTTTTTTTTGACTTCTAAGGTTAAAAAAGAGTTTTCTTTGAGCCTTTGTTGTAGCTACTTTAACTATTTTCCAGTTTTTAATAATATATTCATGCATTTCAGATTTTATCCAATGCACAGCGAATGATATAAGTCTTACTCCGACTTCTGGATTAAACTTTCTAACTGCTTTCATGAGGCCTACATTCCCTTCTTGAATTAAATCTGCTTGTGGTAATCCGTATCCTGAATAACCCCTAGCTATATGAACGACAAATCTAAGATGAGCCATAACTAATTGTCTGGCTGCCTCAAGGTCATCGTTGTAATAAAGATCTTCAGCTAATTTTTTTTCCTGCTCGGGAGTTAAAATAGCTATGTTTTGGATAGAAGATAAGTAAGATTCCAGGTTTTGACCCGGGGCTGAAATATCCATTGGTTGCAGTTGATTGCCCATATAATGCGAATTTTATACCTAAAAATACGTTATTTGCATATAAAAAGTTATTATTTGTATTAAGTTATTGATTTTGTTGTAAAATTTGACTAAAAAAAGCTACATTTGATAGCGCATAAAATCCATTTATTTTCATATTTCTGTCAGAATTGTACTTAATTGCATTCATAGTCAAATCTAAAATATTGCCTCCAGAAGCCTTTAAAATAGCATGTCCTGCAGCAATGTCCCATTGACCGACATCCCCAAAACGTGGGTAGATGTGACAATCGCCAGAAGCTATTAAACATAACTTTAGAGAACTTCCAGCAGGGAAAAGTTCCACTTTATTAAATTTATCTTTAAAAAACTCAATAAATTTTTCTTCTTTATTGGTTTGATGACTTTTACTAACAGATATTCGACAGTTTTCTTGGCTAAATGAAGTTTTTAGAGCCTTCTTTTCACCTTTTTTTTCACTAAATGCATTGAAATCTATACCTCCAACAAAAAAACTACCTTTAGTTGGAATGTAAATTGCACCAAAAATCGGCTCTCCATCTTTCACTAAAGCTACGTTGATTGTGAATTCTTCACTTTTATCAATAAACTCTTTAGTTCCATCTAAAGGATCTATTAACCAAAAAAGATTTTCTTTGATCTGTTTTTCCTTGCCCTCTTCAGAAATTATTGGAATATCAGGATATAAATTATTCAAACTATTAATAATAAAGTCATTTGATCTTAAATCAGCAAGCGTCAAAGGAGACTCATCATATTTTTTTCTAAAATTTATATCTTCTTGGTTCTCATAAATTTCATTAATTAGCTTGGAAGCTCCTTCCATAATTGATTGGATCGGTTTAATTAACTCTTTTGTCTTCATTTTCAATGAAATCTTTTAAATTTTAGGTTTTGATTTACAATGTATCCCTTAAATTATTAATTATGAGCGAAGATAATAAAGAATTGTTAGAAAAAGCGGAAGAAATCTCTAACGGTTTAAAAAGATTAAGTAAAAAAAGTCGAAAGGTAGTTATGCCTTATCATAGCTCTTATGACTTAATAGAAGAACTTGAAGAAGTTGCGGACAGCTTAGTTGAAGATTTAAAAGGATAAAGAAAGTTTTAAGGAGAGAAAATATGAATTATGAAAGTTTTAAATACACGTCTGAAGAAGGTGTTGGCCACCTTATTTTAGATAAAGGAGAAGACTTAAATAAAATGACAATGAATTTTTGGTATGAATTGCCAAGAATTTTAGACGAAATTGATAAAGATGCTTCGCTTAGGGTTTTAATTCTTTCTTCGACTGGTAAACATTTTTGTGCTGGCATGGATCTAAAGAATTTTGGAACTTTAGGTAACGATGCTGAAAAGAAAACCAATGTGCCTGATAAAGCTAGAATTGGTGAAAGCCTTTATAGAGTTGCAAAAGAACTTCAAGATATGCTTTCCAAACTAGAAAAATTAAGAATACCTGTCCTTGCTGGAATACAAGGAGGATGTATTGGTGGTGGGTTAGATTTAGTTACAGCTGCTGATATGAGATTTGCTAGTAAAGATGCTTTCTTTTGTATTCAAGAAGTAAATATTGGAATGGCGGCAGATATTGGAACTCTCCAAAGATTGCCTCGTGTTATTCCAGAAGGAAAAGTAAGAGAACTGGCTTACACTGGAAGGAGAATGCCTGCTGGAGAAGCTTTAGAAGCTGGCTTAGTTAATAAAGTCTATGAAAGTCATGAAGAGATGGTATCTGGATTGAAAGAAATGGCTGCAGTGATAGCCTCCAAAAGTCCTCTAGCTGTATATGGCACAAAAGCAATTCTTAATTTTTCTAGAGATCACACTATAGCCGAGGGATTGGAATACAATGCACTTTGGAGTGGAGCTATGCTTCCTCAAGAAGACATGGCAGAAGCAATGATGTCAAATATAGAAAAAAGGGAACCTGAGTTTAAAGACATGCAGGAGATCAAAGACTACGGCAAGTCTTCTGCTAAATAACTTAAGTTTCTTTTCTTAAGAAAGTTGGATTGTTCTCAGAAGAGGCTTCTTTGTTGTATTTATAACCTTCTAAATTGAAATTAATCAAATCTTCAGAGTTTTCTATTTTATTTTCTAGAATAAATTTAGCCATCAATCCTCTTGCTTTTTTTGCGTAGAAACTGATTATCTTATATTTCCCATTTTTAAAATCTTTAAAGATTGGAGAAACAACCCTTCCATCTATCATTGTCTGATCCAGAGCTGAAAAATATTCATTGGAAGCTAGGTTAACCAAAGTATTTTCCTTTTGAGAAGCCAATTCAGAATTGATAGCTTTCGTCAATTCAGGTTTCCAGAAATTATAGAGGCCATCTATTTCTCCGGATTTTAATTTAGTACCCATTTCTAATCTATGAGGTGAAATTAAATCCAGTGGCTTAAGCAGTCCATATAAACCTGAAAGTATTCTTAAATGATCCTGAGAATAGTTGATAGTAGATTTTGATAAGTTGCTCGCTTCCAGACCCTGATAGACATCTCCTTTAAAAGCAAATATTGCTTGTCTAGAATCTTTAGAAGGTTTGTTTTGTTTTTTCCAAGTTTGATATCTCTCAAAGTTTAAAAAGGCAAGATTGTCGCTCAAACTCATTAATTCAGAAATGTACTCGGGTTCATAGGATCTCATTATTTTAATTAATGACTCTGACTTACCTAAGAAGTCAGGAGTTGTATAATCAAACCCATTGAGGGGAGATTCATAATCTAAGGTTTTAGCCGGTGAAAGAACAATAATCATAGTTATTATTAAATCATAAAATCGAAATGAAAAATATTAATCAAACATTTCAATATTTACTTACAATTTTTCCGCGTTTTGTTGGTATTTTAAGCTCTTGGGCTATTTTTTTAATGATAGTTTTAACAACAACAGTTGTGTTTTTTAGGTACTTTTTTAGTATTGGGGTAGTCGGTCTTCAAGAAATGGTTATTTATCTACATGGTATTGCCTTTCTCTTGTGTTCAGCATATGCCTATGAAAATGATGAGCATGTCAGGGTAGATATTTTTTATCGTAGATCGAGTGTAAAAAACAAAAAATTAATTAATTTAATAGGAAATTTATTTTTTCTTCAGCCAATGGCTTGGACAATATTTATTTTGTCCTTGGATTATGTTTTATTTTCTTGGTCTATTTATGAAATATCTCCAGAGCCAGGAGGATTACCTTTTGTTTACTTATACAAAACTTCCATTTTAATTTTTTCATTAATTCTAATCTTGCAAAGTCTGGCTTCAATTTTTTCATACTTCGATAATGATTGAATATATTCCATTAGTTCTATTTGTCGTCATGTGTGCCAGCTTGCTACTTGGTTTTCCGGTAGCTTTTACTTTAGGTGGTGTTTCATTAATTTTTGCAGGTTTAGGCTCAATGTTTGGAATATTCGACCTTTACCTATTAGAGACAATTCCAAATAGATTATTTGGAATCATGACTAACTCAACTTTGGTGGCAGTTCCACTTTTTGTATTTATGGGAGTCATTTTAGAGAAATCAAAAATTGCAGAAAAACTTTTAGAATCGATGTCAGAAATATTTGGAAATTTAAAAAGTGGCCTAGGTATTTCAGTAATCATCGTTGGTGCTTTATTAGCCGCAAGCACAGGAATTGTTGGAGCAACCGTAATTGCAATGGGTTTAATTTCTTTACCTGCAATGCTTAAAAAAGGATATTCCGAAGAAGTTTCCACTGGTCTAATAGCTGCTACAGGAACCCTTGGACAAATTATTCCGCCATCAATTGCATTAGTAATCTTAGGAGATGTATTAGCGACAGCCTATCAACAGGCCCAATTAAGTATGGGAAATTTTTCTGCAAAATCGTTTTCTGTAGGTGATTTATTTGTTGCAGCAATTATTCCAGGTTTGCTTTTGGTTACAGCTTATTCTTTTTATTTTATTTTTAATATTTCTCAAAAAACTTTTAGTCATGAAAAAAATGAAGAAAAATCAGTCTCTCTAATAAACATCTTAAAAATTTTAATTCCGCCTTTTTTACTTATTTTTTCCGTCTTAGGATCCATCATTTTAGGTGTTGCTTCACCAACTGAGGCTGCAGGAATTGGTGCAATGGGATCAATTTTGATTGCTGTATTAAATAGAAAATTATCTTTTTCAGTATTAGCAGATGCGGTTAAACAGACCGCGTTTATAAGCAGCATGGTTTTTATGATTTTAATTGGTGCTTCTATATTTTCTTTGGTTTTTCGTGGATTTGGCGGAGAAGAGCTAATTACAAATTTATTTGATGCAGTTCCAGGCGGGTTATTTGGTTCGATGCTAATTGTAATGATCTTGGTCTTTTTATTAGGCTTCATTTTAGATTTTATTGAAATAAGCTTTGTTGTGGTTCCAATTGTTGGTCCCATTCTAATCGCTATGGGAGCAGATCCATTGTGGTTAGGAATTATGCTTGCAATAAATTTACAGACTTCTTTTTTGACTCCTCCTTTTGGGTTTGCTTTGTTTTATTTGAGAGGGGTCACTCCAGAGAAAATTAAAACAGAAACTATCTACAAGGGAGTTATCCCTTTCATAATGATTCAAATTTTAATTCTATGCTTGGTTGCATACTTTCCATTATTGGCAACTTACCTTCCTTCAGCAATATACTGATAAAAGAAATTTAAAATTTGATATATTTAGTTTATGAAAATTCAAAAACTCTTTTTAGTTCTAATCCCTTTTATTTTATTTTCTTGTGCAGAAAACTTTTCTGAGAAAGCTAAAAAGTTTAGTCAAGAAAAAATTATCATTGATACTCATATTGATACTCCTTTTCAAATTTGGCGTCAAAGGAATAACACTGGCACTAATGATGATATTACAAAAAGTACTAGCTATCATTTTGATTATCCAAGAGCCATCGAAGGTGGATTAAATTTAACTTTTCAAAGCATTTGGATTCCTCCCAGAACCGAACCTGAAGGAACTTCTTACGACTTGGCTATAGAGTTAATTGAGATGATGAATGAAATCATTGAAGATAATCCGGATAAATTTATTTTTATTAGAAATCCTGAAGATATTACAACTCTAGAGAATAATAAAAACTTGGTTGGTATGACATATGGAATAGAAAATGGCGCACCGCTCGAGGGAAATCTAGAAAATATTAAGTTTTTTGCTAATTTAGGGGTCAACTACATCACCCTCGCTCATTCAAAAAGTAATCATATTTCCGATAGCTCCTATGATGAAAACAAGAGATGGCCTGATGGTTTGAGTCCTTTTGGCTTCAAAGTTGTTGAGGAAATGAATAAACAAGGCGTAATGATAGATATTTCTCATGTTTCGGATGCAGCTTTTATGAAAGTACTTGAACTCAGTAGAGCTCCAGTTGTAGCAACTCATAGCTCGTTAAGGCACTTTACCCCAGGTTGGGAGAGAAATGTCTCTGATGAAATGCTCATTGCTCTTGCTGAAAATGGAGGAGTCATTCAACTTTGCTTTGGCTCTGATTTTGTCGCTAATAGAAAAGATAATCCGGATTTGGAAGTTTCTGTTAAGAACGTTGTCGATCATATTGATCGAGTAAGGGATTTAGTCGGTATAGACCATGTGGGATTTGGTTCAGATTTTGATGGAGAGGTTCCGTTACCAGATGATATAAATGACGTTTCAAAGTTTCCAAATCTGATCGAAGAACTTTTAATTAGAGGATATTCAGAAAGTGAAATTGATAAAATCTTGAATGGAAATATTCTCAGGGTTTGGAAAGAAGTTAGATCACTTGCGGATGCTTAATTTTTTTAAGGGGTTTGGTTATTTTTTAATCTGGGGCGACTTTTATTTAGTTCTTTTTTTTATTCACAGTCTTTTTGTTGGACCAATAATAGTAAAAGATTATTTTTTAGAATACTTTCAAGTAGCGCTCTATCTTTTTAATTGGTTTGGTGAGCTTAATTATTTATTAGATCTCTATGTTGGCTGGTTATTAACTTTGCCTGCGGCATTACTTTTTTTTCTGAGATTTTCTTTTTCAACCTTTATTGGCATTTGGATTGTTAGAAAAGTTAACTTTATCTTAATTCGTAAATAGCCTCTTCCGATATCTCATGATATTGAGAAACATTTTTTTTAAAATTAGATAAAGATTCATAAATCTTTTTTGATGACTCATCTTCTTGCGTCATCTCAACTAACAATTCCTCAGTAATTCTTTTAAATTCGGCTAGAACATCATTCGGTAATTTTCTGAGTTCTACATTGTGATCATTTACCAAAGATATAAGCGCTTGATTATTTCTTGAAGTGTACTCATCCAACATGTCTTGGTTAATAGCTCTTGAAGCTGTTTTTAAAATCGCCTGAAGATCTTTAGGTAAAGAGTCATAAGCCTCTTTGTTTATTATGGTTTCTAAAGTTGGTCCAGGCTCATGCCAACCGGGATAATAATAATATTTTGCAGCTTGATGAAATCCAAAAGTTAAGTCGTTGTAGGGTCCAATCCATTCTGCTGCATCTATGACTCCTGTTTGTAGATTTGTAAATATTTCACTCCCTGGCATCAAGACTGCCTCCCCGCCGGCTCTGGTAAAGACCTTTCCTGCCATGCCAGGTATCCTCATGCGAATTCCCTTTAAATCTTCTAAGCTATTGATTTCTTTATTAAACCAACCAGCCATTTGTACACCCGTATTGCCTCCTGCCATAGGAATTAAATTGAAGGGTTCATAGAGTTCTTCCCATAATTCTTGACCTCCGCCATAGTGAAGCCAAGCGTTCATTTCTTGCGCGTTTAAACCAAAAGGAATTGCAGTGAAGAATTGTGCAGCAGGAACTTTTCCAATCCAGTAATAAGCTGCTCCATGACCCATTTCGACACTGCCCCTGGAAACAGTATCAAATACTTCTAATGCTGGAACTAATTCTCCATTTCCATAAACTTTTATTTCTAATCTACCATCACTCATTTCATCGACAAGCTCTGCTAAGTTTTCAGCTCCCAAACCAACGCCAGGATAATTTTTTGGCCAAGTAGTTACCATTCGCCATTTAAAACTTTCTTTTACCTCTGAAGTTTGATTTGAAGTTTCTTGTGCCGAGCAAGAAACAAAAATAAAACTTAAAAATAAAATTAAGAAATTTTGTCTAGTTTTGCAAAACTTAA
>CENN01008315.1_pt1 | contig 16167 bp, 16 predicted proteins | sample 530151 | NCBI WGS metagenome assembly CENN01 (sample SAMEA2591084, study PRJEB7988) | marine metagenome | isolation source: saline water (ENVO:00002010), including
TAGAGTCTAAATTAAAATTTTTAATCACTTCATTCATTAATGTTTATTACTCCAATTCGATCTGATCGAAAAGAGCCTATATATAGTTTTTTATTAATTGGAACAGCAACAGTTGGGAGACCAAAGACAGTTTTAGAAAAAGAGTACTTGTTCTGCAATGATAATGAACTTTTATCTAATTCGTATATGGAAAACGGAGCTGAACAATTTTTACCAACTGTACAATCTCTTAGATCATTTGCTTTAGCATCGAGTGATGTTACCCATATTGAATTATTTGCAATATATGGATTATCTGGTGACTCAACATTATAACTTGCTATTTTTTCTAATTTATTTAGATCAAATTTAACTAATTTATCGCCTTTGTTGTAGCTAATGTAAATTATGTTTGAGTCTTCATGAAAAGCTATACCATTTGGTCCACTTCCTTCAGAATTATGAATTTTCACAAATTCTTTTTGATTCCATTTAACTAAATACCCAGTATTGATTTTCAAAATTGACTGAATTAGCCATTTATTAAGAGTTATATTTCTTTGATACATATGAGATGCAAAAAGATCACCATTTTTCTTAAGGCTAACATCATTAAAGTAGTATTTTTCTGGCACATCTATGCACCCTCTCCATATAATTGACCATCCATTATTTTTAATTAATTCAAACATTTCTATGGTCTCGTTCGGATAATGATTGATAACAGCTATCTGAAATCTACCATCATTTCTTTCTATAAGATCAATTCCATGAGGTCCATACTGATCTTCTTGTTTACGTTCACAATTTGAGTTACCCCATTCATTATTTTCGATTTTGATGTTTGGTATTATTTTTGTATTAGTATCAATTTCAAGAAAAGCAAAATAGCCTGGTTTATGTTCTTCAAATGGTTGAACACCGCCAAATTCAGAAATAAAAAGATATTTATTGTCAGGCGTAATAACAATATCCTCGGGATTTTGAAAGTTGCATATTACTGAAATGCTCCCATCAGATTGGCAATTACTAATATCTTTTTTAGGACCGATATAATCAGTAGAAACAATTAAAAAGGCTAGAAAGATCATAGTCGCCGATATAGGAAGAGAAATCTTATAATAGTGTTTTAATAATATTGGCAGCATTTTTTTTATATTTTTGAGAAAAAATATAATGAAGAAACTCCTTATCAAAAGAAGAATACCAAGAATTAAAGTTACCACCATCCACAATCTTTCATACCACAAAGATTGCATTAAACTAAAGCATGTAAGTGAAATTCCTATAATAAAAGTTATAAGACCAGTTTTATTTAGTTTCTCTGATTTCATTATCCAATCTGAAATAGACTTTATGATGGATTTAAATAAAATTATTACTGATAGGGATAGGAAGAAAAAGAAATAAAAATAATCCATATGAAGATTTAAAATAATCTATTTTTTATTATATCAATAACTTCTAATGGTTTATCCAAGGGAACATGATGCGCAGCATTGGCAACTTCGTTAAAGTCCATAATTCCAGAATACATTTCTTTAATATTTGTAAGAATATTTCCTGACATCAAAAGGCTGTTTTTTCCATGTATAAATAAAGCAGGACAACTAAATTCAAATTTATAACCAAATAGTCTCTCAAGACTGCTAAACATATTATCATCAAATTTCCATCTCCAACCTTTATCAGTTTGAGTAATTGAATATTCTGCAATGTATCTTAAGAACCATGTATTTAAACATTCTTGTTTTGGCATTAATCTGAATCTATTAAGAATAGCGGCTTTGTCACTGTAATACTTGATCATTCTTAGCGGTCCACCCTGGTGTTGTTTTGGGTCATAATTGGGAGGCATTATGAATGTATCTATCATTATTAAACTATTGATTAGATCTTTTTTTTCTGTTGCTACATAAGCAGCTACTTGACCTCCAAGTGAGTGACCAATTATAAAAATATTTTCAATATCATTTATTTTTTTTTCCCTTTTTATAATTGAAATAACACATTTTCCAAAATCTTTAATGCTATAGCTTTCTCTAAAATTTGAATCGCCCATTCCAGGAAGATCAAGAGCTATAACGTGAGATAAATCTAGAAATTGAGGTGCAATCGGGTCCCACCACTTTTTATGAGCTCCTGTACCATGAATAAAGATAATAAGATTTTTAGAATCTTTTTTTGCTGACCATTTGGTATAAGAGACCTTGCCTTTTGGGTCATCAATAATTATTTCATCACTTCTAGACTTGATTGCTTCTTTAAACCAATCAGGTGCATTTGATATATCGTCTTTTAGATTGTCAGTAATTATCATAAGCAGTATTCTAAGCTATATCTAAATTAAATATGAATAATAATTTAATACTAGCATCAACAGTCTTAGTTCTTAGAGATCTAAATAATAAATTAGAGGTGTTGATGGTTAGAAGATCAAAAAAACCACCATTTCAGAATTTACACGTTTTTCCTGGCGGTAAAATTGATCATGATGACTCAATCAAAGAGCTTGAAGCTTTTACTGATGGCATAAATGACGAAATTGCATCAAATATTCTAGGAATAGAAGATGGCGGCCTTAGTTTTTGGATTGCATCGATTAGAGAATGTTTTGAAGAGGTTGGGATATTATTAGCTCAAAAAAAATCTGGAGAAAAATTAGACTTTATCTCAAGCGAAAAAACAAAATATGAAAATTACAGAAAGATGTTAGTTAAAAATGAGATCAACCTTTTAGAGATTTGTCAAAAAGAAGATTTAGTCTTATCAACTGTAAATATTGCTCCACTTTCTCATTGGATAACGCCTAATATAGAAACTAAAAGGTTTGACACAAGGTTTTTTATTGCATATTTGCCTGAAAATCAAATTGTGAAACACGATGAAGTTGAGTTAACACAGAGCATCTGGATTAATCCATTGGATGCAATTAAAAAAGCCTACGAGGGAGAAATGCATATGATTATGCCTACAATTAAAAATTTGGAACAATGCAGCAAACATAAAAATGGAGAGGAATTTCTTAGACATCAAAAAAGCCTTTCTCATAAAGACTTCCCACCGATTTTGCCAAAGTTTTTTAAAAAAAATGACAAGTGGACCAGTCTATTACCAGGTGATCCTGATTATGAAAAATATTAGAATATATTATGGAAATTATAAAAAAAATTACAGCGCCTAATCCAGGAGTCTTTACTGGCGCTGGAACTAATACATATTTAGTTGGAAAAAAAGACATTACTCTAATTGATCCTGGACCCAATGACGTTAATCATATAAAAAATATCTTAGATTTAGGAGAGGGTAATATTAAAAGAGTACTTGTTACTCATACTCACAAAGACCATTCACCTGCAGCAAAACCAATTGCAGAGAAATTAAACGTCCCAAAACTAGGTCAATTAGTCCATGGAGATTCTATTTTTGAGGATGAAACTTTTTTACCTGATCAGGTTCTCAAAGATAAAGATATATTAGAGACAGAAGAATATACAATTGAAGTCATTCATACGCCAGGGCACGCATCCAACCATTTATGTTTTCTAATTAAGGATCTAAACTGTTTAATTACAGGAGATCATATAATGGATGGCTCTACAGTTGTTATTGCTCCACCTGATGGTTGTATGTCAGGCTATATTCAATCTCTAAAAAAATTAATAAATTATGAAATTAACTACCTTGCACCGGGTCATGGCGAATATATGTATGAGCCATACACAGTTATTAAATCAATAATAGAACATAGACTTAAAAGGGAAGAAAAAGTACTAGACAGATTAAGAAAAAATAATGAATCTAAAATTGAGGACCTTGTTCTATCTGTTTATGATGATGTTGATTCAAGACTTCATCCTATTGCGCTTTTAAGCTTAGAAGCTCATTTAATAAAATTAAAAAATGATCAGAAGATTATGTTTTGTGAAGATTCTAGTCTTTGGAAGAGTCAAGATTAATAATTTCTTTTTCTTCTATCTTTTTCTCAAGTCTTTTTATATCTATTTCTGAATCTAAAGATACATTAGTTATTTCCATGGGAAAGTCTTTTTCATTTTCATTTTCTACTCTTAATATAAACAAATCCATGTTGCTCCTTTCAATGCACTCATCCATGTCTTCGTTGGAGATTGAGACAATACTACCCTCTCTTACATATATCTCTTGAACTCTTGCAGGCTGTTGCATACAGCGTGCCATAATCATTCCATGTGGCGTCTTATTTGAATCTGGCATGATGTCTTTTTCTGTATTTGAAACACAGCTACTTAACGTTAAAAAAGATAGTAAATAAAGTAAACGCATTATAAATTTTGTTTATTTTCAATTAATGAATCTACTACCAAAGGATCAGCAAGAGTGGTAGTATCTCCAAGATTTGAGAAATCACCTTCTGCAATTTTTCTAAGTATTCTTCTCATTATTTTTCCAGATCTAGTTTTAGGTAAACCTGGAGAATTTTGTATTAGATCGGGCCGAGCTATTGAACCAATTTCATTCACAACAAATTTTTTTAACTCGTTTAACAAGTCTTCGTTGAAATTTTCATCATGCATTAAGGTAACAAAAGCATAAATACCTTGACCCTTTATTGGATGTTCAAAACCTACTACCGCAGCTTCAGCAACTTTTGGATGAAGAACAAGAGCACTCTCAATTTCAGCTGTTCCTAGTCGATGCCCTGAAACATTTAAAACATCATCCACACGACCTGTAATCCAATAATATCCATCTTTGTCTCTTCTGGCGCCATCACCGGTAAAATATTTATTCGGGTACATTGAAAAATATGTATCTATCATTCTTTGATGATCGCCATAAACACTTCGTATTTGACTCGGCCATGATTTTTCTATTACTAAGTTACCCGATGCTTCACCTTCAAGAACATTACCACTTTCGTCATAAAGACTTGGTATAACTCCAAAAAAAGGCAGAGTTGCAGATCCCGGTTTTGTAGGTGTTATACCTGCTATTGGAGAGATTAAAACTGAACCAGTTTCAGTTTGCCACCAAGTGTCAATTATGTCGCATTTTGAGTTTCCAACTACTGAATAGTACCATTCCCATGCTTCTGGATTTATTGGTTCTCCAACAGTACCTAAAACTCTTAAAGTTTTTCTTTTTGTAGACTGGACATATTCGTCTCCTTGAGCCATTAAAGCTCTTATGGCTGTAGGAGCTGTATAAAAAATATCCAATGAGTACTTATCACATATTTCCCAACACCTTGATGCAGAAGGATATGTTGGAACACCTTCAAACATTAAAGATGTTGTTGCATTTGATAAAGGACCATAAAGTATATAAGTGTGACCAGTTATCCAACCTACATCAGCAGTACACCAATATTTATCGTTAGGTTGAATGCCAAATAAGTATTTAAAACTCATGTGTGCACCTAGCAAATACCCAGCTGTGCTGTGAAGAACACCTTTAGGTTTTCCAGTCGAACCAGATGTATAGAGGATAAATAAAGGGTCTTCAGAATCCATTGGTTCAATTGGACAAATGTTTTCTGCATCCTCATAAAGATCCTCATACCAAATATCAATATTTGGATTCCAATCTATATTACCGCCTGTTCTTTTAATAACAAGATTATTGCAAACATCAGGACAGCCCTTTAAAGCTTCATCCACATTTCTTTTAAGAGGTATTTTTTTGCCGCCTCTCAAACCTTCATCAGCTGTAATCACAAGTCTACAATCAGCATCAAGAATTCTGTCCTTCAAGGATTCAGGAGAAAAGCCTCCAAATACTACAGAATGAATTGCGCCAATTCTTGTACACGCTAGCATAGCGTATGCAACCTCAGGAATCATAGGCATATATATACATACCCTTGAACCTTTTTTTATTCCAAGGCTTTTTAAAACATTTGCAAACTTACATACCTCATCATGTAACTCTTGGAAAGTAATATTTTTCGAGTTATCTGGATCATCTCCCTCCCAAATTAATGCAATTTTTGTTGCATTCTTTTCTAAATGTCTATCAATACAATTAAGAGAAATATTAGTTTTACCTCCCTCAAACCATTTTGAATCACAAAATTCATTATTATGAGTTTTTGAAAAAGGTTCTATCCAATCAAGATTTTCTTGAGCTAGTTCTGCAAAAAATTTTGAGGGGTCATCAACAGATTTTTTATACAATTCTTTATAATGATCAAAGTCCCTTATGTGAGGATTAAATACATTATCTTTCATTTAAATTATAGAAGGCTGAGGATTTATAAAATTTTTACCTTTTGGATTAGACATTATTTTTGTAATGAGATGTTCATAGTCATTTTCATTTGACTCAAGATTTATATCCGCAGCATTTATTATTAACAATGGAGCAGATTGATAATCCAAAAAAAACTTTGAATAGGCATCATTTAATCTTTCAAGATAATCAAGCGTTAAATATTGTTCATTTATGTTTCCTCTTTTTGTAATTCTATTTTTTAATACATCAATTGGAGCTTGCAGATATATAACAAGATCAGGAGTTGGTGCATCTATAGTTATATGTTCATAAACCTTGTCATATAAAGCCATTTCTTCAATTGAAAGATTAACCTCTGCAAATAATCTATCTTTTTCAATAAGAAAGTCAGCTACTCTTACTGTTTCAAATAAACTTCTCTGTTTTAAATCTTGGATCTGCTGCATCCTTTGAAACAGAAAAAAGAGCTGTGTCGCTAAAGCAGATTGACTAGGGTTCTTATAAAAATTCTTAAGAAATGGATTTTCTGCAGGTTGCTCTAAAAAAGCATCGTAATTGAAAGTTTCTGCAAGCTTATTTGCTAATGTTGTTTTTCCAACTCCAATCGGACCTTCAATGGCAATATATTTTGGGAGTGGCGTTTCTTCTATTGCAGGTTTCATAAATAAATTTTTTTATTTATACAATAGATTATCGCAACTCTTCTAAGAAACCAAATACTTTAGAACTTTCATTAAAATTATCTTTTTTTAAATTACCAATGAATTTTTTTCTTAAATCTTGATCATTTCTTTGAAAACTGGTCCACCAACTGCCAAGCTGTTTTTTATCATTTGAAGCTTTTTCTCTAATAAGCAAAAAGTCATATGCAGCTCTAAATCTAGGGTGCTTTAATAATTTATAGGGCTGACTTCCAATTCTGCTATGAAGCTTAAGCTGAAGAATCCATATATCTTTTATATATGAATGAAATTTTCTAGGGATAGCTGTTAATTGTTGTTGATTTTTTAAAATATTGTCCATTGATCTGAAAAATATTCTTATATTTATCTCGTTATTTTTTACACATTTCTTAAGAAGACTTGGCCATAAAAGGGCTGCAATCAAAAAACCCGGAGTCACCGAAAGACCATTTTTTATTCTATTGTCCGTATTTCTTAGAGCCTCATCAATAAGATTTTCTGAGAACTTTGACATATTGTGATTAGCATAAACTAAATATTTATTTAAATTAAAAGTTTTAAGCTTTGAAAAGTTTTTTTCTGCTGATCCATATAAAAATATTTTGCAGAACTCATCAAACATTCTTGCATTAGAAATATTTGATAGGAGATTACCTTTTTTATATATAGCATCTTTAATTCTGTTATCTATTTTAAAATTTAACTTAGTACTAAATCTTATTGCTCTTAAACTTCGTACAGGATCTTCTTCAAATCTTTTTTTAGGATCGCCAATTGAAACTATTATTTTTTTTATTATATGTTTGGTTCCATTGTGACGGTCCTCAATTTTTTTTGTCACTGGACAGTAATATAGTGCGTTTAAAGTGAAATCTCTTCTTTCACAATCATCTTCTAGACTGCCCCAAATATTATCTCTAAGTATTTTGCCCGATGAATCAGTAATTAAATCGTCCCCTATAATAGTTTTTTTTTCTCCTGATCTAAAAGTTGCAACCTCTAATAATTCACTTCTATTAAATACGTGAACTAATTTAAATCTCTTTCCAATTATTCTGGATGCTTTAAAAATTTTTCTTATTTGCTCAGGAGTAGCATCTGTTGCTATATCAAAATCTTTTGGATCAATACCTGAAAGAATATCTCTTATACAACCTCCAACAAGGAAAGCTTGAAATTTATTTTTTTGAAGATCTTTTACAACGGATAGAGCAAACTTACTTATTTTCTTATTATCTATCAAACCAAAACCTGATATAGACGATAATATTTTATATTTTTATCCTGTAAGTTGCTTTTCTTTAATTTCATCTAAAGTTTTACAGTCAATACAATGAGTTGCTGTTGGCCTTGCTTCTAATCTTTTAACACCAATTTCATCTCCGCATGATTCGCACCAACCATATTCATCTTGTTTGATTTGTTCAATGGAAACGGCAATTTTATTAATCAACTTCCTTTCACGATCTCTAGTTCTTAATTCAAAAGCAAACTCCTCCTCTTGAGAGGCTCTATCAATTGGGTCAGCGTATGTTTCGCCTTTAGTTTTTAAATGATCAAAAGTTTTTTGCATCTCTTCTTGTAAGTGTTCTTTCCAATTCAGTAAAACTGCTGTGAAATGCCTTTTCATAGCAGCACTCATGTATTTTTCATTTTTCTTTGTCTTATATGGAGCAATCTTAGATTTGTTATTTGCAATCTTAGTTACAGTAGTAGTTTTTTTTCTTACAACTTTTTTGTTTTTTGGAGCTTTTTTAGCAGCTGTTTTCTTTGCAACTGGTTTAGCTTTAGTTTTTGCCTTAATTTTACTTACTACTTTTTTCTTTGCAGGCTTTTGAACTTTTCTTGATTTTTTTTCTGGCATTTAATACAAGTAAATATATTTAGGTTGGGAAAAATATCAGATAGTAGAAAAATAAGCTAGCTTTTTCTTAATTTTTTTAAAACTTCTTGATACCCTTCATTTGAAAGTCTTGGCCCAAAGGTTTGCACAATTTTCGATGATGCATAGTTACTAAAGTTAGCACACTCAATTAATGGAAATCCATTCAAATATGCATGCATAAATGATCCAGCAAACATATCGCCTGCACCATTAGTATCAATTGGATCAATTTTCTCAGCTTTTGAAATATGTTCCTTACCATCGCTCACTATAGTGCTACCCTCAGCACCTTTTGTTATTGCAATCATATAAGATTGTTTTTTATAAAACTCTATTGCTTGATTTAAATTATCTTTGCTAGAAAATGCAATTGCTTCATCATCATTACAAAATATCATATCAATACCATAAGATAGAATTTGATCAAACTTATCTTTGAAAGCATTAACAATACCAGCATCAGATAATGAAAGAGCTTTAAGAGTATTTTTATCTTCTAAATGCTCCAAAACAGAGATCACCGCACCAAAGTTTTCTTCACTTGTTACCATATAACCTTCTATATAAAAAATTTTTGAATCATCAATGACATCAAATTTAATATCCGATGTCGCCAAAAATGCACTTACTCCTAACATACTGCTCATGGTTCTTTTTGCATCTGGAGTAACTAAAATTAAACACTTTCCTGTTGGCATATCAGATTCTTTTGAACTCACTCCAATATGATCTACTCCTGCTGATCGAAGGCTCTCAAGATATTTTTTTCCGTCAGCATCATCAGATACTCTACAAACATGATGACACTTTGAGCCATAGTTTGATGCTGCAATTAATGAATTTGTAGCAGATCCTCCGCAATCTGAGACAGATTCAGAACCCATATCAATTAATTTTTTTATTATAGGAGCCTGCTCTTCAGCAGAAGCTAAAGTCATTGAATCAGCTTCTAACCCTATAGATTCTAAAAATTCATAATCCACCATATATTGAGTATCTACTAAAGCGTTTCCAAGAGCACTAATATCATATTTCATTTAAAAGTCCTTCTTAATAATTGTTTGAATTTTTTCTAATGTTAATTCTATGTCTTTTTTTGTATGTTTGCTTGAAATAAAGCCTGCCTCAAATTTTGATGGAGCAAAATATATTCCTTTTCCAATACATAAATTAATAAATTTAATAAAGTTACTATCATTTGAACCTACGACATCGCTAAAATTTTTTGGTAAAGTTTTTGCAAAGAAAAAACCAAACATACCTCCAATTTGTGATGAAGAAAATTCAATATCTTTAGTTTTCATTATTTTTTTTATACCATTTAGCAAAGTTTTTGAATTTGTTTCTAGCTTGCTATAAGGATTATTTGCAATTAGTAGTTCAAGAAGGGCCTTTCCTGCAGCCATGGCAAGAGGGTTCCCTGATAATGTTCCAGCCTGGTATACAGGACCTTCTGGAGCGAGATAGTTCATAATTTTTTTATTTCCACCAAAAGCTCCAACTGGAAGTCCTGCACCAATGATTTTTCCTAAACAAGTTAAATCTGGTTTGATACCATATATTTCTTGAGCTCCACCAAGCGATACTCTAAACCCTGTCATTACTTCATCAAAAATTAAAATAGTTTTATTTTCTTTAGAAACTCTTCTTAAAAGCTTTAGAAAATCTTTATCAGCAGGTATAAAACCCATATTACCTGCAATAGGCTCAATTATAATTGCAGCAAGATTTTTTTTGACTTTTTCAAATGTTTTAAGAAACTGTTCTTTGTTATTGAATTCACAAACATGTGTATGTTTTGCTAAATCACTTGGTATCCCAGGAGAATCCGGCAAACCAAAAGTAGAAACTCCAGAACCTGCTTTAATTAAAAGTGAATCGACATGTCCATGATAACAACCATTAAATTTTATAATTTTGTCCTTTTGTGTATAGCCTCTGGCAAGTCTGATTGCACTCATAGTGGCTTCCGTTCCTGAATTTACCATTCTTATTTTTTGTATAGAAGGCACACATTTTTTTATAAGTTTCGCGGTATCTGATTCTATGCTTGTAGGAGCACCATAGCTAGTCCCAAGCTCAAGCTGTTTTGATACTGCTTTAATAATTTTTGGGTGCGAGTGACCCATTATCATTGGACCCCATGAACCTATGAAATCGATATACTTATTATTATCTTCATCAAATAAATAGGCACCTTTAGCTTTTTTAAAAAAAATGGGATTTCCATTTATATTTTTAAAAGCTCTTACAGGAGAGTTAACGCCACCAGGCATATGTAACTGAGCTTCCTTAAATAGCTCTATAGATTTTTTTATTTTACTCATAGATTTAAATCTTTAGCAAAAGTCTCTACTTTTTTCCAATCAGTGAAATCATACGCTTGGGAGGTGTCAGTAGGTCCGTTTGTGATCCACATGATAAATTTTATTGCATATTTATCAATAAATTTATATTTAGGATAGTCTATCTTACCAGCAAAAACTGCAATATTTTTTGGTTTCCATTTAATTTGCTTTAAAAACTTAATCACATAGGGATTAGTTTTAGATGAACTTTTTTCAACCTTTCTTGCAACAGCATTGACAGAAAAAAAAGAATTTTCCATAGATTGCAGTAAATTAATATTATTTTTAATGAAATCAAAAACCTCTTTTCTATATTTACCATATCTAATACTTGCACCTATAACTATTGATTTGTAGTCACTTAAATCATTTATCTGAGATATTGGAATAACTTCAACATTTTGATTTGCAGAATATTCAGCTATTTTCTTACAGATAAGTTTCGTGTGACCATCAACTGTTGAGAACGTTATTAAAGATTTTTTCATTACTTATATCTTAAAAATTAAATTGAATCACTTAAAAAAATAGAGAATTGTACATAATTATATTTTATACTGATACTTAAATTAACTATAAATTTATGGAAAAATTAAATAATCAATCTTTAGTTTTGACTGATAGTGCCCTTTCTAGAATTAAAACTATCATGAATTCTAACCAAGAACTAAGTTCAAAATTTAGAGTTTATGTAACAGGAGGAGGCTGCTCCGGTTTCCAGTATGGTTTCAAATTTGATTCAGAGATAGCATTCGATGACGATATCATTGAATTTGAAAATTTTTCTGTGCTTCTAGATTCTATGTCTTATCCGTATTTATACGGATCAACCTTAGATTTTGTTGAGGATTTATCAGGAGCAAAGTTTGTTGTTAAAAATCCAAATGCAAAAACAACTTGCGGTTGTGGAGAATCTTTTACTATTTAAATTTAACCACGTTGCCAAGAAGGCCTTTCGCATTTTCTTTGCTTTTAGTTTGTATTGAAAGAGGTTTATTATTAATCCTTTTATAACCAAACCATGCGAATGCCATTGATTCTATTGCTTTTGACTCAAAACCTATCTCACTAGATATCACACATTCTTTTTTTGCATGAAAATTAATCCTTTCCACTAGCATTTGATTTTTTGTACCGCCGCCACAAAGGATTATTTCTTTATATTTATGATTATTTTTTTTAATTGAATCAATTATAGAGATAGCGGATAAATCGCATAAGGTTGCTAAGACGTCCTCAGGAGAATGTTGTAATAAGCTTTTTGGTATAAATAAAAAATTAAATAATTCTTTACCTGTTGATTTAGGAAAAGATGACTTAAAAAATTGGTGGCTAAGCATTTTTTTTAATTCTTTCTGTATTATTTGACCTTTTAATGCAATCGCTCCATTTTTATCAAAAGGAATCTTTAGCTTTTTTGAACAATAAGCATCCATGAGTGAATTTGCTGGTCCACAATCTGAACCCCAAATACTAGTTTTTGAGGAAACATAAGAATAATTAGAAATACCTCCTAGATTTACCACAACTCTTGGCTGATTTTTTTTGTAGAACAATCTTGTATGAAACTCAGGTACTATTGGCCCGCCCTTACCACCTAAAGCGATATGCATCTTTCTAAAATCATTTATTATTGTGAGCTTAGTTTTAGCAGCAATAATATTTGGATCACCTAATTGAATTGTGAAAGGTTTTTTTGAATTAGGACTATGCCATATTGTTTGGCCAGATATAGCAACACAGCGTATGTTTGATTTATTAATTTTTGTTTTGTTGATAGCTTCATTAATTGCATTTCCAAAAACTTCGCCAATTTCTTTATCCAAAGATCCATATTTATCTAGAGATATTTTTCCTAGAGACATCGCTTCCTGAATTTTTAATTGCATTGAAGAAGATATTTTTTTGCTATGAAAGGCTTTTAATTTAATTGAATTAATAACTTCTATGAAAGATACATCGACAGAATCATGACTTGTTCCGCTCATCGCACCAACATATATATTGTTATTCATGTATTTATAGTCTACTAAATTCTTCTAACATTGATTTATTTTTTTCAATGAGTCTATTAAATGATTCTTTATAGTTCTGTTTTATGCCCTCAGCAGATGGCAAGTTTACTTTTACAGGATCTGTATGTTTTTCACCAATTTTGAATTCATAGTGAAGGTGAGGACCTGTAGCCAAACCAGTGCTGCCAACATATCCTATTGTTTGGCCTTGTTTTACCTTTTTTCCATTGTTTAAATTCTTTGCAAAGCCTTCTAAATGACAATATCTTGTTGAATAGTCATTAGAATGCTTAATTAGAATTTCATTACCACAACCACTTTTTCTACCAATAAATAATATAGTTCCATCACCAGTTGACCTTACCGGTGAGCCTCTTTTTGCTGCATAATCTACACCATTATGGGCTCTTATGGTATGAAGAATCGGATGCATTCTATTTGGATTAAAATGAGAACTTATGTAAGAAAATTCTAATGGCGCCCTTAAAAAAGCTTTTTGCATATTATTACCATCGTTGTCAAAATATTGTTTCTTACTATCTTGTACGAATCTATTTGCAAAATATACCTTTCCTTTATTTACAAATTTTGCAGCAATTATGTCGCCAGTATCAATCCTTTCACCATTTGAAAAACCTGTTTCATAAATTACAAAAAACTCATCGTTATCTCTAATATCAAAGACAAAATCAATGTCCCAGCCATATATGTATGCTAAATCCATTATGATGCTGTCTGGCATTCCAGAATTCTGAGCCGTTTCATAAAAAGAATTTTCTATTATTCCTTTCTTATATGATTTGAAATATTCAATATTTTCAACTATTTCTGATATTGATATATTTTCATCAATTTTTATTAAAAGAGAACTTGTATCAGTTTTATTTATTTTAATATTTATTAAATCATCACCCAGGTAATTAAATACCATCTCATCCCCAGGTTTAATATTTGTTAATTGACCTTTTTTATCTAATCTAAATATTTTATAGGCTGTATTGAGAGGCACTTTAAACTTTTCAAAAATAATTGATATATTTTCACCATCCGCAACTTCGTAAAAGGCACTACTTTTTATAATATCTATTTCATATTTAGTACTTTCTGTTTCTTTAATTATTTCAGATGGAAGAGGTTTATGTGATGAGTCATCTATATAAATTAGAAATATTAGAATTACAGATATTGTAAAAACTATGAATATTAATTTTTTTGGTATTTTTTTAAAGCCAATCATTTTAATTATTTTAATATTATGTAATTTTCAAGCAACTTTGAGATTTTACTAAATCAATAAAAATACTATGATAGTGTTATGAATGATAATTTAAAGTATATCAAACGCGGAACAGATGAGATTCTTAATGAATCTGAATTAAAAAAGAAATTATTATCCGGAAAAAAACTCACCATTAAAGCTGGCTTTGATCCAACAGCTCCTGACCTGCATTTAGGACATACTGTTTTAATAAATAAACTTAGACATTTCCAGGATTTGGGCCATAAAGTTATTTTTTTGATTGGTGACTTTACTGGAAAAATTGGAGATCCATCTGGAAAAAATAAAACAAGACCTTCTCTTAGTGAGAATGAGTTAAACAAAAATGCTAAAACTTATGAAAAACAGGTATACAAAATTCTAAAAAAAGATTTAACAGAAATAAAATTTAATTCTGAGTGGTGTAATAAACTTGGTGCCGATGGAATTATTTCTTTAGCATCTAAGTATAATGTTGCTAGAATGCTAGAAAGAGATGATTTCAATAAGAGATATACTTCTAATCAAAGTATTGCCATTCATGAATTTTTATACCCATTAGTTCAAGGTTATGATTCTGTTGCTCTAGAAGCCGATGTTGAATGTGGAGGCACTGACCAAAAATTCAATTTGTTAGTTGGTCGTGAACTTCAACGTAATTTTGATCAAGAACCCCAAGTAGTTCTAACTGTTCCAATACTAGAAGGTTTAGATGGAACAAATAAAATGTCAAAATCGTTGGAAAACTATATTGGTATAAATGAAGAGCCAAATGAAATGTTTGGAAAGATTATGTCAATTTCTGATGATCTTATGTGGAGATGGTTCGAACTTTTAAGTTTTATACCTGAAGAAGATATTTCTAATTTAAAAAAAGAGGTTAAAGATGGTAAGAATCCAAGAGATGTAAAATTTATCCTTGCAGAAGAACTTGTGGATAGATTTCATGATAAAGGTGATGGTCAAAAGTGTATGAAGTCTTTTTTAGAAAGATTTCAAAAAGGCAATCTTCCTGAAAAAATTGAAAGTATTTCTTTAAGCATTGACTCAGAAGAAATTCCTTTAGTAAATCTCCTAAAAGAGTCAAAAATGACATCAAGCACCTCTGAGGCGCTTAGACTTATTGAGCAAGGAGGAGTAAAGATTGATTCCAATAAGGTTACTGATACCAAATTAAAAATTAAGAAAAATTCAGAAGCTACATATCAGGTAGGCAAAAGAAAATTCCTTAAAATTAAGATTTAATAACCTTCAAGGCGTATCCATATATTTCAGCAATTTGATTAATTGACTTATCTTTTGGTGTTCCAGAGCCATGCCCCGCTCTAGTTTCAATTCTAATAAGTATAGGATTTCTACAAGCTTGTTTTTCTTGAAGCCTTGCTGCAAATTTAAACGAATGTGATGGAACAACTCTATCATCTCTTTCAGCAGTGGTAATTAGAGTAGTTGGATAACAAACGTTTTGAATATTATGAAAAGGGGAATATGCTAAGAGATTTTCAAATTCATCTTTGTTTTTTGATGAACCATAATCACTTTCCCATGCCCACCCAATTGTGAATTTATTAAATCTAAGCATATCCAATACACCAACCTGTGGAATAGCTACCTTAAAAAGATCAGGGTTCTGCAACATCGTTGCTGCAACTAATAGTCCGCCATTTGATCTCCCATCAATAGCTGTAGTTTCGGGAGAGCCAATGTTTTGTGAGTGTAAAAATTTTGCTGCATAAGCAAAGTCATCAAAAACGTTTTGTTTATTAAATAACATGCCAGCCTC
>CENN01036357.1_pt1 | contig 16005 bp, 18 predicted proteins | sample 530151 | NCBI WGS metagenome assembly CENN01 (sample SAMEA2591084, study PRJEB7988) | marine metagenome | isolation source: saline water (ENVO:00002010), including
GGTGGAAAAGATAAGCTATTTGGTTTCTTTGTAGGACAGGTTATGAAGGAAACTCAAGGAAAAGCTAATCCAAAAAGCGTAAATGATATTCTTAAAAATATTCTTAACTAAACAATAAACATACTTAAAGTTTCAGCAACGAATGCAGGTTTTTCAATACCCTTAATCTCCATAGTTACTTCTGTCTTGGCGAGGTATTGTCCCGGATTTTTTTCAGTTACATCAATACACTTCATTATAATTCTAACTTCTGAATTTACTGGAACTGGACTTAAAAATCTTACCTTGTCTAATCCATAATTTAATCCCATCTTTGTACCCTCAAGAATCATACCGATGCCTTGACTGAATGGGATTCCTGCAACTAATGATAACGATAAAAATCCGTGAGCTATGGTTGATCCAAAAACTGCTGTTGCTTTCTCAGAATCAACATGAATAAATTGATGATCCATTGTTGCGTCTGCAAATTTATCAATTCTCTCTTGATCAATAGTAATCCAATCTGAAATGCCTATTTCAGTTCCCTTAACAGAGTCTATTTCTGATGGTTTTATAACTTTCAACATGTTATTGCTCCATGTAATGATTATTATATTCTTCTCTCAACTCAAATTTTTGTAATTTACCTGTTGCGCCATGTGGAAGTTCTTTTAAAAAAATTATTTCATCTGGTAACCACCATTTAGCAACCTTGTCACTTAAAAAATTAATAATGCTATCTTTTTCAATTGGTTCGCCTGTATTAGTAACAACAAATAACATTGGTCTTTCATCCCACTTTGGATGAGGTAACCCAACTACACACGCTTCAGCAACCTCAGGATGACCAAAAGCAGCATTTTCTAGATCAATTGAACTAATCCATTCTCCTCCTGATTTAATAACATCTTTTGCTCTGTCTTTGATAGTCATATAGCCATCTTCATCTAAAACAGAAATATCACCAGTATCAAACCAGCCGTCTTTATCAACACAATCATTTTCAGCTTTAAAATATTTTTGAAGTATCCAAGGGCCTCTTACAAGTAAATGTCCTTGAGATTCACCATCGTGAGGTAGGTCATTTCCTGCATCATCTACGACTTTTAGTTCAACGCCATATATTGGTCTACCCTGTTTTAATTGGATAGCATATTTATCTTGTTTATTCATATTTTCCATAGCTGACGTTGGAAGATTCGTTACGCCTAATGGGCTCATTTCAGTCATACCCCAAGCGTGGATAGCATTTACATTATGGACTTCATCAAACTCCTGAAGCGTAGATAGAGACAATGCAGATCCACCAATAATTGTATTATTTACTGAGTCTAAAATTTTATTATTGTCCCTACAGTATGCTAAAAGACCCATCCATATAGTTGGAACACCAAAAGCTAAAGTAACTTTTTCTTTTTCAATAAGCTCATATAAGGGTTCTCCCTCCATTTGCATTCCTGGCATGACAAGCTTAGATCCATACATTGGACCAAAATATGGAATTCCCCAACCAAGAACATGAAATAAAGGTACTACCATAAGAATTGTTTCTTCAGGATCAATTCTCATTGCAGTCAATGCAGCTTGAGCATGTAAAATATTTGATTTATGTGAATATAGAACACCTTTTGGATTTCCAGTTGTTCCTGAGGTATAACATAGCGCGCATGCTGCATCATCTGCCAATGCAGGCCACTCATAGTTTTCATCTCCATCTTTTATATATTCTTCATATGAAATAGCATTTTTTAATTTGGTATCAGGCATTTCTGATGTATCACAAAGAATAATATATTTTTCGACACACTCTAGATTTTCTTGTAATCCTTCTAGTATCGGTATAAATGGTGTTTCACAAAAAATTACTTTATCTTCTGCATGGTTGATTATGTATACAGCTTGCTCAGGATGTAATCTAAAGTTTAAAGTATGATTTATTCCACCCATGCCTGATATGCCGTAGTACATTTCTAAATGCCTATAGGTGTTTAGTGCTAGTGTTGCTATGACATCACCCTCTTTATATCCATCTTTTTCTAACGCAGAAGCAAGCTTTCTTGATCTAGTACATACTTCAGAATAATTAGTTTTATGAATGTTTCCTGAAACCATTCTACTTACAACTTCAGTATTTGGATGAAACTGATTAGCATGCTCAATAATGCTAGCTATATTTGGTGTCCATTTTTGCATATCTGCTATCATTTGATTGTCCCCATTAATTGATTTTTATAAATTATATAAGAAGGAAAGGTAAATTGTGACAAAAAATTTTAATTATGAACATTAAAAAATTAATTGAATCTCGATTTTCAGTAAGGAATTTTCTGGAAAAAAAAGTAGATACGTCAATTATTATAAACATACTAGAAACTGCAAACAAAGCACCATCAGGTGGAAATATTCAGCCCTGGAATGTTTATGTACTAAATAAGAAATCAAAAAATAAATTAATATCTAAAGCTTTAAAAAATTATAATGATGGCATTCAAGAAAAAGTTGAATATGAAATATATCCAAAACCGTTAGAAGAAAAATACAGATTAAGAAGATCTCAATGTGCTTCTGATATGTATAAAGCATTGTCTATAGAAAGAAATGACATTAATAAAAGATTGGATCAAATTAAAGAAAATTTTAAATTTTTTGGAGCCCCTACAGCAATGATTATTACAATTGATAAGTCTTTCTCAAAAAATGGCTGGGGACATGTTGGAATGTTTCTTCAAAATCTGTGGTTGTTAGCAGTTAATGAGGGTCTTGGCATGTGTCTTCAGGAATCTTGGTCAATATATCCACAAACTGTGAGATCAGTTATTAAACATCCAAATAACGAGATTGTTTGGTGTGGTATAGCGTTAGGCTATCCCAACTCGGATCATCCAATAAATAATTATAAAACTAGTAGAGAGCCTATTGATTCGTTTGTAAAATTTGTTGACTAGTCAGATTATTTATTAATGCAACTACTCTTTAAATTCAATTTTAAATCTATCAAACATAAATTTAGCATTTGATCTGTTTTTCAATAAGCCTACTAAAATATGTAAATAAGGATACAATTCTGTCTTTAACTTTCCAGTCCAATTCCATAAGATTTTTTCTAGTGCTTGTATTTCTTCTTTGGTGCCACTTGCTTTTGCTTTAAATCTAAAAAAATCTTCAACAGAATTGAAATCTTCTGGCAAATCTGAATTATTGATAATTTCGTCAAACGTTTTGTCATTTCTATTTACCCTATTTGCAAATAGATTTAATATAATTTGATCAATTTGTGTAAACCCAGTTGGGTTAATTAGAATTCCTTCTAGTTTGTCTAAAGACATATCTTTTATTGAATAATAATCGTCAATAACTATCTTTGGCATGCAATAATCAATGGCATAAAAATTATCCCAAATAATTAATGGATGTTTTAAATGTTCGCGCCAGTCATTAATTTTATTATCAGAAAAGTCATCGGATATTACATTGTCGCCAGTCCAAAAGATTGTGGTCTTTGAATTAAGAGTCGATACTAGTTTCTTTATATATATACTTCCTTTTAAATTAGGTTTACATAGATCAGATGAATATTCAGAGGGTACACAATAAAATTTAACTTCCATAAACATTTTGATACATTCATTTATAATCTCTGCGTGTTTTTCGCCATCCTCTGTAGTTGATAAATCATCAAATAAAATTGCTACATTATTTACTCCCAAATCAACTAAAGATTGAATTTTATTCTTTAATTCTTCAAAAGAATTAGTAAAATCAATACCTGGTGATATGCCAAAAATAAGATTTATATTCTTATCTTTTAAATAAGAATGAAAATTTGAAAAAGAGCTAAGCCAATCTATAGAATAAGGTTCTTTCCAATCTAGTCTGTGAAACGGATCTTCTTTCGGACAATAAAAGTAAGTATTTAAATTATTAATTGAAAGTTGGTCAACAATAAACTTTCTTTCTTCCCAGGATAAAATCCTGCCATAGTAACCTTCGATATATCCTTTAAATTTCATTATTGAACCGTGTAGTATTAATCTTATTTTTTTCCAAAAGTTACTCTAAAATTCGAATTATTGTCTTTGATAGTTTTTATACCATGCAATCCATTTTCCTTTAATATTAATTTAACATCTTTAGATTGATTATATCCATGCTCAAATATTAAAATTCCATCTTTTTTTAATTTGCCATATGCCTGCTTAGTGATTAATCTAAAATTTCTAAGTCCTTTTTCCTCTGCAATAAGTGCAATTTTTGGTTCATGTATAAGTTTTTTTAGATGAACATCATTCTTATCAATATAAGGAGGATTACTTACTATTAAATCAAAAATGTTTTCTTGATAACAAGATAACCAATTACTATTTATCAAATAATAGTTCTTAACTTCATGCATGATTTTATTTGCTTTTGATATTTCACATGACTGGAAAGATATGTCATTTGCATATACTAAAATTTTCGGATTATCTAATGCAAGTGATATTCCTATACAGCCAGATCCTGATCCAGCATCTAGAATTTTTGCATTTTTCTTAAGGTATAAATTATTTATATAATCTACTAATAATTTTGTTTCTGGTCTTGGAATTAAGACTTGGTTATCAACAATAAACTTTCTTCCATTAAAAAATGATGATTCTAAAATATAATCAATTGGTATACCTTTTTTTTTATCATCAATAAATTTATGTATAAGATCAATTTGATAATTAGAGATTTCAAAATTTTTAGATAAAATGTCTAAATCTGCGATTTTTAATTTCTCTTTTAAAAAGAAAATAAATTCTTTATTGATATCTGTATTTCGAGCAAATGAATCTTTGATTCTCTCTATGTAATGGCTTAATTTTTTATCCAATTATTCTGATTCTATCTCCGATAACATTGCAAGCTGATTTTCAGATAGTAAAGCGTCACAAATGCTTTTAATATCACCATCCATTATTTGATCAAGGTTATGTTGAGTAAGTTTAATCCTGTGATCTGTCATTCTTCCCTGAGGAAAATTATAAGTTCTTATTTTTTCACTTCTATCGCCAGTTCCAACTAATATTTTTCTTTCGCTTGCAATTGTTTGTTGTTGATTTTCTATTTCCGCTTGTTTTAGTTTAGCAGCAAGCAATGATAATGCTTTTTCTTTATTTTTATGTTGAGATCTTCCGTCTTGGCATTCAACAACTAAACCAGATGGAATATGTGTAAGCCTTACTGCTGAATCTGTTTTATTCACATGCTGTCCTCCAGCTCCTGAGGCTCTAAAAGTATCAACTCTCAAATCACTTTTATCTATAATTACATCCTGAATCTCACCAACTTCAGGTAATATTGCAACAGTACAAGTTGAAGTATGTATTCTTCCTTGTGACTCTGTCTCTGGAACCCTTTGCACTCTATGTACTCCAGATTCAAATTTTAGAACCTTGAAAACACTTTTTCCAATTAATTTTGCAACAACCTCCTTTAATCCACCTTGTTCAGCATGTTTTATATCAATAATCTCCATTATCCAATTTTCTCTTTCAGCCAACCTCGAATACATTCTAAAAAGATCGCCTGCAAAAATATTTGCTTCATCGCCCCCTGCTCCGCCTCGAATTTCTATGAAGGCAGAACCATCATCTGCACTATCTTTTGGTAACAGCATAAATTTAAGTTCTTGTTCTAAATTAGATGGTTTGTCAGAAATTTCTTTAAGTTCTTCTTCAGCTAAAGCTACAAGATCTTGATCTGAGGAATTAATCATTTCTTTAGCCTCGTTAATGGATTGATTTAATTCTTTATATTCAACAAATTTTTCAACTATGGGCTTAATATCAGAGAACTCTCTATTAAGATTTGTATATTTTTCAATATCTTTAACAGTATCAGAATCAATTAATAATTCTTGAATTTCATTAATTCTTTGTTCAAGTTTTTCAAGTTTTAGTTGCATTGAATCATGCATTTTAACTCTGCCTTTTTATCATTGATTTAATAATGTGAGACTCAAGTTCATTTAATACTGATAGATCAATTAGAAACTTCTTATTCTTTTTTTCATCTAAGATATTCAATAGATATTTTTTAGTATTCTTTGTATTCATTAATTCATCTTTATCTTCATTTGAAAGTGAATTAATGAAAATATGTAATTGATTTTGTAAATTATCTTTTATGAATTTATCATTAATTTCATTAATTGCATCTTGTGAATCAATTACAATCATGTTGATGGCCTTTTCAGCTTCAATGGTTCTTTGACCATAATTTTCTTGAGTAATTTTTTCTATATCATCTATTGTAAATAGGTAACAATGTTCAAGAAACTTTACTTCCTCTTCTACATTTCTAGGTACTGCTAAATCAATTATTAATAAAGGTTTATTTTTTCTAGCTTTAAGACAACTTTCGATTGCACCTTTTCCAATAAACGGAACTTCTGATGACGCTGAAGAGATTACAATATCAGCTTTTTCAAGTTCATAATGTAAGTTGTCAAGTGATGATGAAATTATTTCATAATCATCAGTAACTTTAATATTTCTAATGCTTCTATTAATGGCTCTTATATTACTTACATCATTATTATATAAATTTTCTACAATAGAATGAGCCAGTGAACCTGCTCCAATAATTAAGATATTTTGTGATTGAGGTTTTTCAAAGATTTTTTTGACTAGTTTTAAAGATAATCCACTGACAGATAGAGAATTCAATCCAATGCCTGTATTAGTTCTTACTCTTTTAACAATCTCAAAGGCTTTATTGCAAAAATAATTTAAATTAGGTTTAAGTATCATTAAATCTTTCGCAACTTTAATAGCTTTTTTGAATTGTCCAAATATCTCTTGTTCGCCTAAAACTTGAGAATCTATACCAGAAGCGACTTTGCACATATGTATAAAGGCATCTTCTTTGTCTAAGAAATAATAACTATCTTGTTGAATATTTTTAATATTTAATTCTTTAATGGTTAAATCGAGAGCTTCTCTTGCAATGTTAGCTTTTCCTAATAAATATATTTCAGTTCTGTTGCATGTAGAAATACCAAAAAAAGAATTAATATCATCCCCAAAATTTTTTTTAAAACAATCATCTAAAATAATTTGACTGGACTCGTTTATAATAAAATTTTCTCTTTCGAAAACATTAGAAGTTTTATGATTTATGCCAAATAATTGCAATTCCATTTTGAGTAAATTTTATCTTGTAATTTTATTATTTTTTATTGCATCTTGTTCAAGTATCAATCGTGGTGATGAGCTTTTAAAATCATATAATTCTTCGTTTAAAGTTTCATCAACCTCACCTTTATATAAGGCTAAAATTAATATTTACAAAGATAAGTTCATTATACAGGTATATCAAAGTATATTAGGAAATCTTGTAAAAGTAGAATTTTCTAAAAATGGCAACATACGCTCAACTTCTTTTGTAAAAAGTAATGTTAATGTTGATCAATATCTTAGTAATAATTATTTCAAAGAATTATATGAATGTCTCAACAAACGCCTTGTTAGTTTTGATGATGATTTAATTAGAATAAATTGTGACGAATTTGGTAATATAAAGCTAGATATTAAAAATTCTCATTATTATATTCAAGGTAAAATAACTTCTTAAAAACTTACATAATCTTATGAGTAGAATTAGTTTCAAGTCTCCAGCAAAGATAAATTTATATCTAAAGATATTAAAGAGATTGAATGACGGATACCATAATATTAATACCTCTTTTCAGTTAATCGATCTATTTGATGAACTTGAGTTCAAAAAAGTTAAAAAGGTTATTTCTATAAGATGTGAGAATTTTGTATTAGAAAAAAAGAAAAATTTAGTCTATAAAATTGCAAAGAAATTACATAGCAGAGACACAAGTAATGGCATTGAAATTAATATTAAAAAAAATATACCTATTGGTGCCGGGCTTGGTGGTGGAAGTTCTAACGCAGCAACTACAATTATTATTTTAAATAGATTATGGGATTTAAAGTTATCAAAGACAGATATGCTAGAACTAGGAAAAAGCTTTGGAGCTGACATACCATTTTTTATAAATGGTGAAAATGCTATTGGCGAGGGAATTGGTAATAAGTTATCAGTAATTGAATCTAAAACACAAAAATATGTATTGATATGTCCTAATATTTTTTGTTCAACTAAAAAGATGTTTGAGAAGTTCGACTTGCTTGATGATAAATATAAGAAAAATACTCAAAATTCATTTTGGGACGTATTATTAAATCAAGATAACATTTTAAAAAATTTTTATAATAAGAACATTGATAACTTTAATATTAATTTGTCTGGGAGTGGTTCGTCGATGTTCATCAAATATGAAAATGAAGATGAATTAAATAAAATTTTAAAAATAATTCCAAATAATTGGAGATTCTTTTTATGTAAACCATTACAATATTCGCCCCTAAGGGAGTTTATATGAAATTGGGGTGTAGCCAAGCGGTAAGGCAACGGGTTTTGATCCCGTCATGCGTAGGTTCGAATCCTACCACCCCAGCCAACAAATTGGTGAAAGCTTATGAATAATAAATTTGATATCTTTACTGGAACTGCCAATCCTGAACTTGCCAATGATATTTCTAAAATTCTAGGAATTGAAATTTCAAAAGCAGATGTTGGTTATTTTTCAGATGGAGAGATTAGAGTTGAAATTGAAGATAACGTTAGAGGGCATGATACTTTTATTATCCAATCAACTTGTACTCCACAAAATAAAAACCTTATGGAGTTAATGTTACTTGCAGATGCCTTGAAAAGATCTTCTGCTTCAAAAATAACTGCGATAATTCCCTACTATGCTTATGCAAGACAAGATAGAAGAGTTAGATCAGCAAGGGTTCCAATAAGTGCTAAGGTTGTTGCAAATATGTTTTCTTCCGTGGGTATTGATAGAGTTCTAACCGTTGATCTACATTCAGAAACAATTCAAGGGTTCTTTGATATGCCTGCTGATAACGTATATGCAACTAAATTAATGGTTGAAGATATTAAATCAAATAATCCAAAAAATAATATAGTTGTTGTATCACCAGATGTAGGTGGAGTTGTAAGATCAAGGGCATTAGCAAAACAATTAAATGATGCTGACCTTGCTATTATTGATAAAAGACGAGCGGCAGCTAATCAATCTGAAGTTATGAATATAATTGGAGATATTAAAGACAAAGTATGCATAGTTCCAGATGATATCATTGATACTGCAGGAACTTTATGTAACGCTGCGAAAGCCCTTAAAGATCAAGGTGCTTTAGAAGTTAAAGCTTACATTACTCATCCTGTCCTTTCTGGACCTGCTATCGAGAGGCTAAATAATTCAGAAATTGATGAACTAGTTGTAACAAATTCGATCCCATTGTCACAAGAAGGAAAAAAATGCAGTAAAATACGCGTCATTTCTTTGAGTGCGACGATAGCTGAATGCATGAAAAGATTAAACAATGAAGAATCTCTGAGTGAGATGTTTATATAAGAGGAAATTATGAGTGATCAAATAATTTTAAATGCTGAAACAAGAGAAAGAACTGGCTCTAACAAAGCCAGGGTTATAAGAAAAGTTGATGGAATGATTCCTGCCATAGTTTATGGTGATGAAAAAGAGTCTCTAAACTTAAAATTATATTTAAATGAGTTAACAAAAGCATCTCAAAATGACCTTTTTTATACTCAAGTTCTTCTTATTAAAAATGGTGAATTAGAAGAAAAAGTTGTACTAAAAGAACTACAAAGAGATCCAGCTAAAGGTAAATTCCTCCACGCAGATTTTCAAAGAGTATCTAAAAAAACGAAATTGAAAGTTGTTATACCAATGAACTTCATAAATGAAGAGGAATGTATTGGTGTTAAAAATGAGGGTGGTCTTATTACAAAAGCAATTAGAGAAGTTGAAATAATGTGTCTTGCTGGTAATATTCCTGAATCCATAGATGTTGATGTTACTAATTTAGAACTTGGATCGTCCGTAAGACTAACAGAAGTAGTTTTACCTGAAGGCTCTGAAATTCCAGGCCTTACAGATGAAACAGATCAAATGGTAGTTTCTGTTAATGCTCCAAAAGCGATTGAAGAAGAGCCAATTATTGAAGAAGGCGATGAAGCTGAAATGTTTGAGGAAGGAGCATCTGAAGAAAACGAAGGTTCAGATGATGATAAAAGTAATGAAGATTCTGAAAACGAGGGTTCCTCAGAGAATTAGAAAACGTGCTTAAGCTTTGTTTTGTTGGTTTGGGTAATCCTGGATCAAAATATAACAATACAAGACATAATATTGGTAAAGATTGGTTACTAAGATTAAGCAAATCTTATTGTGAAGAATTTTTTATTAAAACTAAGTTTGAAGCCAATATAACTTATTCAAGATCAAAAGAAGTGCTTTGGGTTATTCCTAATAATTATGTAAATAATAGCGGTAGATCACTTAGTAAATTAACAAAAAATTTTCAACTTCCAAAAAACAAAATAATCATCTTGCATGATGACCTTGATCTAAATGCGGGTGAAGTTCGATTGAAAGAAGGTGGGGGTCACGGTGGGCATAATGGTTTGCGAGACATTTTTGAAAAGACTGCTTCAAAAGATTATATGAGAATAAGAATTGGAATTGGTCATCCTGGTAATAAAAAAGAAGTATCAGATTGGGTTTTAAATAAATTCCATCCGCATGAAATAAATCAAATAGATAAAGCATATGAAATGTTTGCTTATAGTTTTGATCAAATATGTGATGGTCAATTCTCTGAAGTTCAAAAAAAACTACATACTTCTTAAAATGGGATTCAAATGCGGTATTATCGGATTACCTAACGTAGGTAAATCTACCCTTTTCAATGCTCTAACAAAATCATCAATACCTGCTGAAAATTTTCCTTTTTGCACTATTGAACCAAACATTGGGAAAGTTCCTCTTCCTGATAAAAGGTTGAAACAAATTAATGATATTGTTGATTCAAAAAAAATAATTCCTGCCAGCCTTGATCTTGTTGATATAGCTGGTCTTGTAAAAGGAGCTTCTGATGGAGAGGGTTTAGGTAACGCGTTTTTGTCAAATATTAGGGAAATGAATGCTTTAGCTCATGTTGTGAGATGTTTTAAAGATGAGAACATAACTCATGTGGATGGTTGTATTGATCCTGTTCGAGATGCTGAAATTATTAATTTTGAACTAATCATGTCTGATTTAGATACTTTATCAAAGAAATTGTTGAAAACTGAGAAACTTTTGAAGACTAATGATAAAAAAAATAAAGTTGAACATGAAATTTTACTAAAAATAAAAAATGAATTAGATAAAGGAAATTTAATTAAACTAGATACATTTAGTGACGAAGAAAAATTAATTATCAAAAGCTTTCAGCTGCTTAGTACAAAACCAACCTTTTATATTGCAAATATATCAGATGATGATTCTTCAGATGAGGCATTGAATAATTTGATCCAATTCGCGAAGAAAAGCAACATTACCGTAATACCAACATCAATCAAAATTGAACAAGAAATTTCGTTACTGAATGAAGTTGAAAAAATTGAATATCTTGAACTATTGGATATTGATGAACCAGTTTTAAATAAAATCATTTTTAAAGGTTATGAAATTTTGGGTCTTCAAACATTTTTTACTGCGGGCCCTCAAGAAATTAGAGCATGGACCATCAAAAAAAATGCATTAGCGCCTAATGCTGCAGGTGTTATTCATACAGATTTTGAAAGAGGCTTTATTAAAGCAGAAGTTATAAGTTTTGATGATTATCTTTTATGTAATGGTGAATTAGGTTCTAAAGAGAAAGGTAAACTTAGACTTGAAGGAAAGGAATATCACGTAAAAGATGGGGATGTAATTCATTTTAAATTTAACGTTTAAGCTAAAGTCAAATAAAATATTGACTCTTAAATTATAGTATTTATCATTCAACGATTGGCTATGTAGCTCAGATGGTTAGAGCACAGCACTCATAACGCTGGGGTCGGTGGTTCAATTCCACCCATAGCCACCACTTAAAAAAGCTATTTTTTTAAATAAGCAAAGATAATGATTATTGAAATCAATCCAATAATCCCATCAGTACCAAGCATATCAACGATTTTTATAACATTAGTATATACATCGCCAACAACTGCAGCATCTGGTCCAAATAAAATACCTAACAATAACAAAACAGCTATTAATGGTGTGAGAACATCAAGTAATTTATTTAGGAAAGATTTAAAGTCTGAAAATGTTAATTTAAATTTCATAAGATTAAAAAAGTTGAGAAGAGAATAATCCCTTCTCAACTAACCAAATGGTTACTTAAGAAGATTAAGTAAAATAGCTGCTGCAATTAAGCCAACAACACCAGCATCACCAAGTTGTGAAACAAGGCCAACTAGGTTGCCAAGTACATCACCGACAAATGCCATATCGCCGAATACTACACCGCCTACAACACCCAAGCCTACAAGACCAACAAGGATCCCAGTTAGACTAGTTACTATATCGCTTATCATTCTAAATGCATTATCCATAATAATTCCCCCCTATTAGGTTTATTTATGTTTAGCAAATTACATAGAAACACAAAAAGAGAAATCTATCAAATCATGTGAAGTTGAAATTTGACTTTGATGGAATTTTTATATATATGGCTTATTCTGCGGCGTTTTCTTCTTTTTTTAAGAGAGCTTTTTTTGATAATTTCATTTTACCTCTATCGAAACCTATAAGCTTAACTTCAATTTCTTGACCCTCTGATAAGACTGAAGAAACATCTTCAGTTCTTTCATGAGCAATTTCTGAGATGTGTAATAACCCATCTTTACCAGGAAGAATATTTACAAAAGCACCAAATTCAACAATTTTTACCACAGTACCTTTATAAACTTTATCTAATTCAGGTTCTTCTAAAATTCCTTCAATGATTTCTAAACATTCCTTCATAGAGGATTGATTTTGGCCAAACACCGATACTTTTCCATCATCCTCAACATCAACAGTTGCACCTGTTTTTTCTTGCATGCCTTTTATTACTGCTCCACCCTTACCAATGATTTCTTTAATCTTATCTTTGTCAACCATAAATGTTTTCATAGCTGGTGCATTTTCTGAAAGCTCTCTTGGCACGTCGATAGCCTCATTCATAATACCTAAAATGTGATTAATGGCAGTCTTAGCTTTTGTCAAAGCTGACTCCATGATGTCAGCTGTAATACCTTGTATCTTAATATCCATCTGCAAGGCTGTAATGCCATTTTCCGTTCCGGCAACCTTAAAATCCATGTCACCTAAATGATCTTCATCACCTAAAATATCAGTTAAAACTGCAAAATCATCGCCCTCTTTAATTAAACCCATTGCTATACCAGCTACTGGACTTGATATTGGAACACCAGCATCCATTAATGATAATGAAGTACCGCAGACAGAAGCCATTGAGCTTGAGCCATTTGATTCTGTAATTTCTGATACTACTCTCATAGTGTAACCAAAATCAGTTATATCAGGCAGTACTGCTTTAATTGCTCTTTTAGCAAGATTACCATGCCCGATTTCTCTTCTTTTAGGACCCATAGGCATACCAATCTCACCAACACTATATGCTGGAAAATTATAGTGAAGCATAAAATTATCGGAACTTTGTCCTTCAATTGCTTCAATTCTTTGGGCGTCTCTTGAAGATCCCAATGTTGCAACAACTATTGCCTGAGTTTCACCTCTAGTAAATAATGAAGAACCATGAGCACTTGGCAAAACATCTGTTTCTATAAAGATTGGTCTTACGGTATCTGTATCTCTTCCATCTATTCTAGGTTGATTACTAAGTATATTTTCTCTAACAATATCTTTCTCAAGATTCTTAAAAGCGCCTAAAACTTTACCCAGCTGAATATCATCAGCTTCTGAGTAGAAGTTAACTATATCTTCCTTGATTACACTTATGGCTGCTGATCTCTCTGATTTATTTTTAATTTTAAAAGCAGATGAAATCTGATCAGTATATTTTTCTCTAAGTTTTTCATAATAAATTGGAGATTCTTCATCAGATGAAACAATCCAATCTTCTTTTCCTGCTATATTTTTAAGTTCTGAACATGCTTTTATAACTGCTTGCATTTCTTGATGACCATACAATACTGCGCCCAGCATTAAATCTTCATTAAGTTCTTTTGCTTCCGATTCAACCATTAAAACTGCTTTTTCTGTTCCCGCAACGACCATATCCAAATATGATTCTTCTAACTCAGCAAAAGATGGATTAAGTACATAATTACCATCAATAAAACCTACTCTAGCTGCACCCATGGGCCCATCAAATGGAACTCCCGCAACGCATAGAGCCGCAGATGCTCCAATCATAGCTGCTATATCTGGATTTTGATCTTTTGAAGATGACATAACAGTTGAAAAAACTTGTACTTCATTCTTAAAATTATCTGGGAATAAAGGTCTAATAGGTCTGTCTATAAGCCTTGAGGTGAGTGTTTCTCTTTCTGTTGGTCTTGCTTCCCTTTTAAAAAAGCCTCCAGGTATAACTCCTGTTGCATAGAATTTTTCTTGATAAAAAACAGCTAAGGGGAAGAAATCCTTTCCAGGATCTGCTTCTTTTTTTGCAACTACTGTTGTTAATACTACTAAATCTCCGATGGTCACAACTACAGCAGCAGTTGCTTGTCTTGCGACTTTATTTGTCTCTATTTTTACTGATTGATTTCCATACTGGAATTCTACCGAAGTAGATTCTAATTTATTATTTTCCACAATTTTCCTTTTATATTAATTATGCTTATCCTCTAAGATTTAAATTTTTAATAATTTCAGCATAACTTTTGTTATCTTTTCTTTTTAAATAGGCTAATAGCTTTCTTCTTAAATTTACCATTCGAATTAATCCTGTTCTAGAATGATGATCTTTTTTATGTTCTTTAAAATGCTCCTGCAATTTATTAATATTTTCAGTTAGTAGAGCAATCTGGACTTCGGGTGAACCCGTATCATTTTTAGATCTTTGGAATTTTCCAACTATAACTTCTTTTTCTTCTGCTAAAAGTGCCATTTTTAATATCCTTGTTACACAATATATTGATAAAACTTACCTCGTGCAACTAAAGTAAGCGTGCGTAGCTTATAACTAATTTCGTTATTAAACAAGTTGTTTAAGCTTCAATTCATTATCGATAACTTTACCTAATCCTCGAAAATTTAGTTTGCTGTCATAAACCCTGTATAGACCATCTGTTTTATTTTTATTGAGTACTCGACCGCCATTTACAAAAATTTTTGTGTCGCTTGCATTGAGTTTTATTTTTTTGTAATTTAAAAATGCCTCTTCAATTGGAATGATATCTTTTAAATTCTGTGTGATAGTTTTATTTTTAAGACAGAAATTTCCTTGAGAGACTCTTTTTAAATAGTATAAATGCGCATGACAACCAAGAGATTCGCCAAGATCTCTTGCGATAGACCTTATATATGTGCCTTTTGAACAATGAACTAAAAAAGAACATTTTCCTTTTGTAATTTCAATATTTTTTATAGAAAAAATCTCAATTTTTCTTTTAGGTTTTTCAATTAAGATGCCCTCTCTCGCATATTTATATAATCGCTTTCCTTTAAATTTTAATGAAGAAAAATAGGGAGGTTTTTGAAATGAAATACCTTGTAATGAGTCAATTGCTAGTTTGATATCTTTTTTTTTAGGTATTATTTTGCTTTTATGTAAAACTTCACCAAATGCATCATCGGTATTTGTTGAAAAAGCAAAATTAATCTTAGCAAAATATTTTTTATCAGCTTCTAAAAAATAAGATGAAAATTTTGTTGCTTTATTAATTGCTAATATTAAAAGACCTTCTGCCATTGGATCAAGAGTTCCAAGATGTCCAACTTTTTTTAGCTTTAATTTTTTTTTAACATTTTGAACAAGATGATTTGAACTTATGCCAATTGTTTTTTCGCATAAAAGAAAACCATCCATAATTAAATTTGTTTTAAAAGCTTTTCGATATTTTTAGAGTACTTAATACTTTCATCAAATTTAAAATGAATTTTAGGAA
>CENN01023234.1_pt1 | contig 15929 bp, 15 predicted proteins | sample 530151 | NCBI WGS metagenome assembly CENN01 (sample SAMEA2591084, study PRJEB7988) | marine metagenome | isolation source: saline water (ENVO:00002010), including
TTTTTTTTCTATATTATATTTGCCTGGATAATCGCTCAGAATCATGCCTATAAAAATCGTTAGAATACCTTGGCCTGGTAACACAAGCATTAAAATACCCCCAATTATCAATAAGTAACCAAGTGAGTTTTTAATAAATTTAAAAGCAATCCAATAAAGAAAATATTTTTCTTTTAAGACAGAGCTTTTCTTTTCTTTAAAGTAATTTTCAGGTATCAATAAAACAAGCCATCTAATACTTAGAATGCTAATGATAAATATAGTCAAGGAAACTAGACTTATCCAAAAAATAAAGTTTTTATATGTATTCGTATATTCAAGTAGATTATTTAATAAGCTAATTTCCAAATTACTTACCTTTTTTTTAAAATATGATTTAGTATTAACATTAGAATAAATTGTTTAATTTATAAATCAACTTTGCCAAATAATAAGCTTAAAAAAATCTGCATTAAATCATTAGAAGAAAATAAAGCTAAAAATTTACTTGTTCTTGATGTAAAAAAAATATCTGCTTTTGCAGACTCATTAATAATTGTTTCAGCAACTTCTAATAGACATGCAAAAACTCTTTCTAACAAATTGGTTGATTTAATAAAACTAAACCAACTTTGTATTTTAGGCATTGAAGGAGACGTAGAATCAGGATGGGTGCTTGTAGATTGCGGAGAGATTGTTATAAATATAATGACTAAAGAGACAAGGGATTATTATGACCTTGAAGGACTTTGGGGTGAAAAAACTCTTTTGAACACTTCAGCCTAAATGGTCATCAAAATAATTTCAATTACTAACAAATTATCTAATTGGGAGCATCAAGGCTTGAAACATTTCACAAAACAATTTCCAAAAAGTATAAAAATAGATTTTATAAACTTAAAGAGTCAACAACATGTAAAAAGATCAAAGAAAGAAATTATGCATCTTGAAGAGAAGCTTATTTTGCCAAAATTAGCTAACGTAGACTCTATTATTTCATGGGATTGCTCTGGACAGCAGATAAATTCATTTGAATTTAGTAATTTCATTAAAACAAACATTATAAGTAAAAAAAATATTACATTTATAATTGGGGGTTCTTTTGGTTTAACTAAAAAAATTATTAAAGAATCAGATTTAGTTTTTTCTGCATCAAACTTAACCTTCCCACATAAAATCTTTAAAATATTGGTTGTAGAGCAAATATACAGAGCCTTATCAATAATAAATAATTCGCCTTATCACAAATGATTGATCTTGATGAAAGAAGAATCGAAAAAAAAAGTTTTTTTAATAGACTTCTTTTCATTTATTTAATTTTTGCTCTGCTATTTTTATTTTTTCTAGTAAGAATATATTCATTACAAATCTCAAGCTATTCAAGTTATGAATTAGCATCTTTGCAAAATAAAACAAGAGATTTATTAGTTCAGCCTATTAGAGGTCAAATATATGATAGGAATGGCAATGTGCTTGTAAAAAATGTTTCAAGTTACAACTTAATTATTAAAGCCTCAGAAATACAAAATATTGAAAAATTCATAATAAATATTAAAGAAATCTTGCCATTAAATGATCAAGAAATTGAATATATAAATAAAAATTTTGCAAAAAAAGCTCTTTTTAATAGGGAGCTAACCATAAAGAAAAATCTCTCAAAGGAAGATATTGCAAAATTCGAAGTTAGAAAATTTAATTTTCCTAATGCTTTTATTGATGTTAGATATTCTAGATTTAATATGTATCCATATTTATTTGCACATTCTTTGGGTTATGTTGGTGTAACTAATGATGAAGAACTAAATTCAATTTTGGATGCTCAAAATTTAACTCAAGTTGAAACTATCTTTAAATATTCAAATGGATTTCTTAAAGGAAAAACAGGAATTGAGAGCACATATGATAATACTTTAAGAGGTGATTTTGGAAAAATAACATATGAGGTTGACGCTACTGGAAGATTTTTAGATGAGGTGAGCTTCTTACCTCCAAATAATGGAAAAAATATATATCTTGCGCTCGACTTAGAAGCCCAGCAAGAAGCTTTTAATCAAATAGATGGAAGAAGAGGTGCAATTGTTGCGGTTGAAATTAATACAGGAAAAATTGTAACTTATTTAAGTTCGCCAACATTTTCAATTAACAAAATTACCAGTGGTATATCAACAAAAGAATTTAATGATTTGCTAAATGATTTAAGTAAACCTTTTTTTGATAGAGCTGGACAAGGTAGATATTCACCTGCCTCAACAATCAAACCCGCAATTGGTTTATATGGTATTGATAATAAAATTATTGATTGGAATTATACAATTGATGATCCAGGATATTTTATTTTACCCGAAGATCAAAGAGTTTATAGGGGCTGGAAAGAAGGTGGTCACGGCATAATAAATTTAAATGATGCAATTGTTGAGAGCTCTAACACTTTTTTCTTTTCACTAGCATACAATTCAGATATTAACTCTTTAATTGAACATTTATCTAACTTTGGTTTTGGTAAAAATGTTTGCGCAGATTGTTTCTACCCAGATAATGCGCTGTTGCCAAGCCCGCAATGGAAAATAAATAACATTAATAGCAGTTGGTTTAAGGGCGACACGGTAAATTTAGGAGTTGGGCAAGGCTATCTTAGCGCTACTCCATTACAATTGTCCTACTATGCTGCTTTCCTTGCAAACAAAGGAAAGTTAAAAAAACTATCCTTTTTAAGTGATTTAGATCAACAAGAGACTCATTCATTAGTTCCAAAGAATATTACAAATAGCGATTGGAACAATCTTCATCAAAGCATGATTGATGTAATAGAGCATCCCAAAGGAACTGCAAAAAGACTTAAAAAAAACAAAGAATTTATTGTAGCTGCAAAATCTGGAACCGTAGAACTAGTAAGTTTAGATAGTAAAGAAGATTATGAAATTGTTAGAGAAAACAAAGGTAAAAGGGATCATGCAATAATTGTAGCATTTGGCCCAATGCCAGATCCTAAATATGCAGTAAGTGTTGTAATTGAGAATGGTGAAAGTGGTGGTTCTGTCGCAGGCCCAGTTGCAATAGAAGTTTTGAAAAAATTGATAAAAGAATGAAAATATTAAAATTTAAAAATTTTACAATTTATTTTGATCAGTATTTGTTTATTACGATATCTTTAATTTCTGTAATGGGATTATTTTTTCTCTACAGTGCTTCTCAAGGAAACTTAAATATCGTTATTAAGCAGGCTATGTTTGTCGCATTTGGTTTATTCTTAATGTTTTTTGTTAGTCAGCCCGATCCAGATTTTTATAAGAATACTTCTAGCTTATTCTTATTAATATCTTTCATATTAATTATTATGACAATTTTTTTTGGCAAGGAAATGAATGGAGCAAAAAGATGGCTTAACTTTGGTTTTTTTACTCTTCAAACTTCTGAGATAATAAAAATATCTCTCCCAATTTTTTTAGCATCTTATTTATATAGCAAAAAACTTCCCATTAGTTTAAAAAACGCATCTATTTCAATAACCTTAATAGTTATAATTTTTTTATTGGTTGCAAGCCAACCAGATCTAGGAACCAGCATAGTAATTTTTTTAGCTGGTATGTATATATTATTTTTGGCAGGATTAAGTTGGAGGTTTATTGGCGCAGCATTTGGAATTTTAATTTTATCAACGCCTTTTTTATGGAATAACTTCTTAGAGCCTTTTCAGAGGCAACGTATCCTTACTTTATTAAATCCAAATGAAGATCCTTATGGAACTGGATGGAATATAACTCAATCAAAAATTGCAATAGGCTCTGGAGGAATAAATGGCAAAGGATATCAAGAAGGCTCTCAAGCATATTTAGATTTTCTGCCGGAAACAGAAACAGACTTTATTTTTGCTGTAATTGCGGAGGAATTTGGTTTTCTTGGAGTTTCAGTAATTTGTTTATTGTTTTTCTTTATTTTAGTTAGGTGTTTATATTTAGCATATAACGCTCGTGATAGATTTTGTAGATTGAGTATTGGAGGGCTTAGCTTAATTTTTGCTTCAACGCTTTTTATAAATCTAGGTATGGTGGTTGGCATTATTCCAGTTGTAGGCATGCCATTGCCATTTATAAGCAAAGGAGGGTCATCTTTGCTATCATTCTATATTGCTTTTGGAATAATTATTTCAATGGCAACACATAAGAAGTTAATGCAAAGATGAGAATAATTCTAATAACAATTTTTTTTATATCTCAGCTTCAATCTGATTATTCCAATCATCCAGAAGCTGAAGCTATAATTGAAGAGCTTGTAAACAAACATAATTTTGAGAGCACTTACGTCATAGAAGTCTTATCCAAAGCTAAAAAACAACAAAAAATATTAGATGCCATCTCTAGTCCAGCTGAATTCACACTAACTTGGGATAGATACAAAAAAATATTTATTGAAGAAAAGAGAATTAGAAATGGAAAAAAATTCATTAATGATAATTTGCTGATACTTAACAAGGCCGAAAAAGAATTTGGTGTCCCAAAAGAAATTATTACAGCTATTATTGGAGTTGAAACTAGATACGGATCAATACAAGGAAGGCATAAAGTTCTAGACAGCTTAACAACTCTTGGTTTTGATTATCCAAAAAGAGCAAAGTTTTTTAAAAGTGAATTAATAAATTTTTTTCTATTAACAAGAGAAAATGATATAGATATTTTAAATGTAAAAGGATCTTATGCAGGTGCCATGGGTTATGGTCAATTCATATCATCTAGCTATAGAGCATATTCAGTTGATTATAATAATGATGGGATTAGTGATTTATTTTCTTCGACTGAGGATGCAATTGGAAGCGTTGCAAATTATTTATATGTCCATGGATGGAAAAGGGAAGGTAAAATTGTTACAAAAGTTTATCCAAATAATGTTAGAAAAGTATATAAACCAAATAAAAATCTTTCAAAATTTATTCCATTAAGTTTTAATGAGGACGAAAAAGAAATTTATTTTGTAGGAGATGATAATTTTGTTGCTATAACCAAATATAATATAAGTCATTTTTATGCAATGGCTGTTTATTATTTGTCAGAAGAGTTGAAATTATGAAATATTTACTATTAGTTTTTTTATCCTTTGGGAATTTTTTATTTTCTCAAAATTTTATTCCTAATTCTCCTGAATTAGACGTTAAAAGTTATATCCTCTATGAGCCTAATACTGGAAAAATAATTGCAGAATATAACTCTGACGAATTAATTGAGCCTGCAAGCATGACAAAAATTATGACAAGCTATGTTCTTGCAGAACAAATTGAGACTAATTTATTGGATTTGAATGAAGAAGTAAAAATTAGTGAGAGAGCATGGAAAGTTGGGGGATCTTCAAATTATTTAGAACCAAGAGATAAAGTAAATGTAGACCAACTAATTAAAGGAATGATCGTAGCATCAGGAAATGATGCTGCAGTAGCTTTGGCTGAAAAGGCTGGTGGAACTGAAGATGGGTTTGTAGACATCATGAATGCTTACGCAAAATCAATGAACTTATCAAATACTAATTATGTAAATTCTACTGGTATGCCAGAACCTAACCATTATACTAGCGCCAAAGATCTTTCTATTTTGACAGCAAACTTGATAAAGGATTATCCTGAGCACTATTCATTATATAAAGAAAAATATTTCACTTGTGAAACATGCAGATGGGGTAAAAGACAAAAATCAACGAATATACTTTTATGGCAAGATGATTCTGTTGATGGAGTTAAAACTGGTTTCACAGAATCAGCTGGCTGGTGTTTAGTTTCATCAGCCGAAAGAGGATCAATGAGATTGATTTCAGTTATTGCCGGAGCTGAGGACGAAACATCAAGAATTCAATCAACAAGAAGGCTTCTTGAGTATGGGTTTAAATTTTTTGTTACTCAAAAAATATTAGATGCAAATGAAGAATACAAAGAGGTCACTGTATGGGGAGGTCAAGATGATACGCTAGCTTTGGGCGTGGCAGATAATGTCTCTATTACAATTCCAAGAACTAGTTTTAAAGATCTTAAAATAAACTACACATTTAAAAATAACATTCAAGCTCCAATAAGCTTTGGTCAAAAAATTGGTACAGTAGATATACTAAGCAATGATCAAATTATTTTATCTAAAGATTTAGTTGCATTAAAAGATATTCAAGCAAAAGGTTTTTTTGGAAGACTATGGTCTAAATTTGTTTTATGGATATTTAGTTTATTTGGAATGACAGATAGTGAATCAAATTAATGCTTTCTACAATGGAGTATTTGATTTACTCGAAAATATCAAGGTATCGCCTTTAAGTAGAGCATATACATTTTCTGATAGTGTCTATGAAGTAGTTCCATTTGTGAGAGGTAAATCAATCGCGCACTCATTGCATATGGATAGATTAAAAAAAAGTTCTAAAAATTTAAATATTACTTTTAACTTGAACTTAGTAAGTTCTGAAATAAAAACTTTAATTGACAATTGCAAAAGCAAAAATGGATACGTTTACTATCAAATTTCTCGAGGAATAGATGAAATAAGGTCGCACATTCACTCTTCAAATATTACTAATGAAACTTTTGGATATGCAAAGCCATATGAATTTAAAATAAAAGGAATTAAAGTTCTGATGTGTGATGATTTGAGATGGGGTAGATGCGATATAAAATCAACTTCTTTGCTTGGAAATGTAATGCAAATGAATGAGGCAAGTAAATATAATTGTGAGGAAGTAATAATGTTTAAAGGAAAAAATATTACAGAGGGCGGTGCGTCTAATGTATTTTTTGTTAAAAATAATGAAATATGTACTCCTTCTTTATCTTCAAATATTTTGCCTGGCATAACAAGATCTTTGCTTATTGAAAATCTCAAGAAAAAAAATATAGTTGTAAATGAGAGTAAATACACACTCAAAGACATAAAGGAAGCGTCATCAATTTGGTTTACTAGCTCAACCAAACCAATTGCGCCAGTCATAGAAGTTCGAGATATTAATAAATCATTTGATCTAAACGATGATCTTTATTTAGAAAGTTTAGACATCCTAAAGGAAATCTACTTTATTTAGCAGTCAGCTTAAGAACCAACATGCTTATTTCATTCCAAAAATTCTTTTGACTTAAGCCTTTAATTGCAAGATCGAGTTCGAAAACTTTTTTTTGAATTTTGATTAGTTCATTATGGTTAAATCCATTGATAAAATTTAAATATAGAGTAATTTTATTTTGCCAAACTCCAGATTCTTGTAAGCTTTTTTTGGGATAGCTGCTTGTTACAGCACTTATAGATGTATTAATAATTTTTCCAATTATCCAAATTAAAAGAGGGCCATAATGATCTTCATTCTTTTTTATAGTATTGAGTATTCTTAAAGAAGATTTAGCATTTTTGTTAATGATTGCGTCTTCCAATTCAAATGGAACAAATTCTGAAGAGTCATTGAATTGTTTTATAGGAATTTCTGACTTAGAAAGATTAAGCAGTTTAAGCACTTCAATTTCATTTTTTTGTGCTGCTAAATTCCCAACATTCATATTTGAAATAATTTCAACGTATTCATTTACTTTAGTATCTTGCAAAAAATTTAACTTGCTTTTAAGCCAAATTTTTTCTTCGAAGGATTTTAATTTTTTGCATTCAATTATTAAGCCTTGAGCATCAATCTTTTTTATGAGTTTAGTTGTTTTAGATATTTTTTCAGCTTGTGAATTGATTATGATGGCAATATTTTTAGATACTAACCCCTTTTTTTCAAAAACCATATTTAAAGAATCTGGTAATCTACCCTTAGCAAGCTCAATATCAATTATCGTTTTTGATCCAAACAATGAGCCACTAGAATTCTCAATAATAGTTTTTTCAATCTCATTAATCTGACTTGAATCTAAAAAAATCTTTTCAGAAAAACCTGATTTCTCCAAAAATTTTTTAATCATCTTTTTTGATTCATTTTTTAGAACTATCTCAGACCCGTAAATAAAATATATTAAAGGTGATTTATCAATATATTTATTTAACGATGTAGCTTCACAAATCAAATGTATCGACCTCTATTATAATTTTTTTTATAACATCATTTTGTAGTTCTTTTTCTAAAATTTTTATCATTTCATTTTCTGCAAGTGGATTTAGCTCATTTGTTTTATACCTTCGAATTGAAACGATACTTTTTCTAATCTCTTTTTTATTATTTTTAATTAACAGATTCACTGAAAGTTTTATTTCACCCTCTAATGCTCTTATAGATGGACTTCCAAATACTTCATATTTACTCATACGATAGTCATTTATTTCTGCATCCAGTAAATTAGAATAAGTATTATTTGATTTAAAAGCTGAAGAGATACTCAATGGAATTGAATTATCAAAATTAAAATTAACAAAGTTTGAAGAAGTTCCAATTTCTAATTGTTTATAGTTACAACCAAATAATAGGAATAATGAAAATAAAGAAATAAAAATAAACTTCATAAATATATATTAAAGCCGATTTCTCAGATAACAAAATTTAATATCTTTTCTTCAATGTAGATAACTTTTTTAATTTTTTTGTTTTGAAGATTTGAACCAACATTTTCTATTTTTTTAGCAAGCTCTTCAATTTGATTCTGACTTGTATCTTTCATAATCTTAATCTTTCCCCTTACTTTTCCATTTATCTGAACTACTAATAAAAAATCCTCTTTTTTAATTAAATCTTCATCAAATACTGGCCAAGAGCTTTCAATATTTCCTAGTTCTTTTTCGTCAAAAAATCCATCCCACAGATGTTCTGATATGTGAGGTGAAATTGGGTAAAGCATTTTTAATATTGAAATTATAAGTTCATTTAAACAATATTTTTGATTTTCATTGGCATCATCTTTTTTGAAATCATCCGGTATATAATTTAGTAACTCCATTATTGATGCGATAGCTGTATTAAAACCAAATCTGCTCTCAAAATCATTTGTTACTTTTCTTATTGTTTCATGTGTTTTACGCCGCAAATCTCTCTCATTTTGTGTAAAAGACTTTGGTATTGAAATTTCACTATACTTTTTAGTGACTACCAGCGACCATATTCTTTTTAAAAATCTATATGCACCTTCAACTGATGATTCAGACCACTCTAAGCTTTGTTCGGGCGGAGCAGTAAACATCATATAAAGTCGTATCGTATCAGCCCCATATTTATCAATGTAAGACTGAGGATCAACAGTATTCCCCTTTGATTTTGACATTTTTGCACTATCTTTAAGAACCATACCTTGCGTAAGTAATTTTTTGAAAGGTTCATCTCCCTTAACCAAACCAAGATCTCTCATTGCTTTGTGAAAAAATCTTGAATATAACAAATGAAGAATGGCATGTTCTATCCCTCCTATATAGAGATCTACGGGAAGCCAGTATTTTGAATTATCATCAAATATTGAGGATTTATTTTCAGAAGAGGTAAATCTAGCATAATACCAAGATGAATCCATAAATGTGTCAAATGTATCTGTTTCTCTTTCAATATTTGAAGAGATTTTTTTAAATGAGTCATTTTGGCTTAGTGGAATTGGCCCAGTTCCTTTTTTAAGTTTAGGAAGCTTAATTGGTATATTGTCATCCTCAACAAGTTTAGGTATTCCATCTTCATAAATCACAGGTATTGGACAACCCCAGTATCTTTGTCTACTTATACCCCAATCCCTCAATCTGAATTGTATTAATGGATTTCCAAGATTTTTATTTATTAAGTCACTAATAATTTTTTCAGACGCATCGTCAGAAGTCATACCATCATAAATATCAGAATTAATTAAAATACCTTTATTAATAATTGGAATAACCTCCTCTTTATTATTTGTTGTAATTACTTGTGGTATTTCAATATCATACTTTTTTGCAAATTCATAATCCCTTTGATCATGACCAGGCACACCCATTACAACACCAGTCCCATATTCTAATAAAACAAAGTTACCAATCCATAGAGGCAATTTATTACCTGTTAATGGATGAATAGCATTTATTTGAGTTTTAATACCTAACTTTTCAGCTTTAGCCATGTCTGCCTCAGCAACTTTTTGTTTTTTACATTTCTCTAAGAACTTTTTTATATCTTTATTTTCTTTTGCTAGCTGTATGGATATTTCGTGATTTGGAGAAATTGCGAGAAAGCTCACCCCAAAAATAGTGTCTGGTCTTGTGGAGAAAACTTTTAGGGGACTATCTGATTTATCTACTTCATATATTATTTCTGCACCTTTTGACTTACCAATCCAATTTCTTTGCATTAATTTTACTCTTTCCGGCCAGTCAACGTCATCAAGAGAACTTAATAATTCTTCAGCATAATCAGTAATTTTTATAAACCATTGATCAATTTCCTTAATTACAACTTTTGCGCCTGATCTCCATCCTAAACCATCTATGACCTGTTCATTCGCTAGAACAGTTTCATCGACGGGATCCCAATTAACCAAAGCTTTTTTTCTGTAAATCAAATTATTTTCATAAAATTTCTTAAATAAATGCTGTTCCCATTTAAAATAATTTGGGTCGCAAGTACTTAGCTCTTTAGACCAGTCGTAGCCAAGACCCAGAGAAATCATCTGTTTTTTCATATATTTTATGTTCTCATTAGTCCATTCTTGTGGAGTTACATTATTTGCAATTGCTGCGTTTTCTGCAGGTAGACCAAATGCATCCCAACCCATAGGCTGGAATACATTGTAATTATTCATTCTTTTAAATCTTGAAATTACATCACCAATTGTATAATTCCTCACATGGCCCATATGTAATTTACCAGATGGATAAGGAAACATTGAAAGACAATAAAATTTTTCTCTGTCGTCAGGTTTGGCTTTAAACCTTTCTTCCTTGATCCATTTGTCTTGAACAAGAGCTTCTATTTTTTTGAAATTATATTCAGGAACCATATTTTTATAAGTTATTTGACAATATCTATTGTTCGAATTTCTTTATCACTATTTCTTCTTCAGTTGATTTAGATTCATCATTTTTAATATTTTTTTTACTTAATCTAACTGACGTATCTCCATCTTTTACTTCAATTTCTGCCAAGTTAGACTCTTGAAGCATTTCTATTAAAGTTTTTATCTTTCTTATATCCATATTTTTATCTAAAGTTTCCTATAACTTCTTTTAGGGCATTTTCATAACCATCGACGCCTTCTCCAATAAAAGACTTTTCAGCAATATCTGAAAAAAATGAATTATGTCTAAATTTTTCTCTTTTATATATATCAGTAATATGAACCTCATAAAAAGGTATTTTGGTTGCCAAAAATGCATCTCTCATTGCAATACTGGTATGCGTAAATGCCCCAGGATTTATAATTATTGCTGAATAACCTGATGTTTTCGCATCTTGTATCTTGTTAATTAACTCATGTTCTGCATTAGACTGAAAAGACTCAACTACGCAATCATTCTCCTTTGCAGTTTTCTCAAGTTTTGATATGACTTGCTCAAGAGACTTCTCACCATAAATATCATTTTCTCTTTTTCCCAAAAGATTTAAGTTTGGTCCGTTTAAAACTAAAATTTTCATAATGTTGACTTTAACAGATTTTAAATAGATTTAAGAGATTTTAGGATTGAATAAGTATCTTTTGCATGGGATAACAAAAACCTGATTCAGAACATCCTTGAAAATGAATTTCAATTTTTGCTTTTAAATTTTGTTCAGGTTTGATTTGAATTATAAGCTTATTCTTAATAATCTCGGTTTCACCAAAAAATGGATCTGTGTACATAATTTTATTATCATCAAGAATGTCAAAATTTACTGAACCAGTCTCTAAACTTTTAACTTTTATGGAGTCACTGTAGAGGTAATAGCCTTTCTTTATTTGCCATTCAACTGCAATCTTATTTTTATTAATTATTTTTTTTACCACAAATGCTTCATTGGCTGGTAATATCTCTCCCTCTTTAAATATATTTTCTCCAATTATTGGAAGAATTAATGTATAAGATAAGAGAATAAAAATTACATTTCGCATTTATGCTAAAAGAATAAGCTTGTATTTCCATAAATGAAAGAATTTTTAAAAAAAATGTTACGTAAATTTATATTAAAGAATTTCTTTTATATGCCAAACTGGGTATTTAATTTAATTCCTTTTTTTAAAGCGCCATCGAGAAGAAATCAGTTTCTTGATAATCAATCCTTCGTATTTCTTAAATTAATGCCAAAGATTAAATTTAAAGAAATGTCTTATGAAGCTATAAAAAAAATGAGAGATCTTATTATTGACAGAAGAACAAAATATCCTATATCAGAAGAAATTCAAAATGAATTAAAAAAGACAGATCATTTAATTGAAAATAAACAATTAACCATAAGAGAGTACGAACCTGAAAAAATTAAGTCAAAAAAAGTAATTCTATATTTTCATGGAGGTGGTTACGTTCTAAATTCAATTGATACTAATGACCCTATGGTCAGTTATTTTTCTGAAATTTTGGGAGTAAAAATTTTCTCATTGGGATATAGTCTTTCGCCAGAATCAAAATTTCCAAAAGCAACTTTAGAAGCCGAATCTGCATTTCAATGGTTAATAGACCAAGGTTATTCTAGTAAGGATATAAGCTTATGTGGAGATAGTGCCGGAGCTCATTTGGCTGCATCCTTAGTGCATAAACTTCTCGAAGAAAAAAAGTCACTGCCTTGCAACCAATTTTTAATTTATCCGATGTGCGATCCTAATTGTAAATCAGATTCACATAAGGTTTTAAATGATGGATACGTTCTTGATCAAGAATCAATGTTATGGTTTTGGGATAAATTAAAAAACTCTGATGATGATTTAATAGATCCTAAATTCAATTTGTTAAAGATAAATAAATGGGATGAAATGCCTAAAACTATAATTATTACAGCTGGTTTTGATCCACTATGGGATGAAGCAGAAGACTATGCTTCGATTTTGTTAGAGATGGGCGCAGATGTAAAACAATTTCATTATCCTGGTATGTTTCATGGATTTGTATCAATGACTAAATTACATGAACCAAAAGCAGCTGTTTTAGACTTCTTGAATGAATATAAAAAAATATTATGACGCTATTAGATATAAAAAATTTAAGTGTTGAATTCCATACAAGGCAAGGTAATTTTATAGCTGTAGATGATATATCTTTTGAAATTAATACTAATGAGACTTTAGCGCTTGTAGGTGAATCAGGTTCAGGAAAATCAGTTACAGCAATGTCTATACTTCAATTACTTCCTAGACCTCAGGCTGAGTATTCTAAACTTTCTTCAATTCAATTTCAGGGAGATGAAATTATAAATGCGTCTGAAGAGAAACTTTTAAGTATTAGAGGAAATATTGTTTCAATGATCTTTCAAGAACCAATGACTTCTTTAAACCCTTATCACAAAATTGGCAATCAAATATCAGAGTCAATATTGTTGCATTCAGACATTTCAAAAAAAGATGCAAAAATAAAAACACTTAATTTAATGAAATTAGTAGAAATAGATTCAGTTGAGAGACGATATGATTCATATCCTCATGAGCTTTCTGGAGGACAAAGACAAAGGGTTATGATTGCAATGGCATTGGTCAATGAACCTAAATTATTGATTGCAGATGAACCTACAACAGCATTGGATGTAACCATTCAGGCACAGATACTAGATTTAATGAATAAACTTAAAAATGAGCTAGGAATGTCAATATTATTTATAACTCATGATCTTGGATTAGTTGAAGAGTTTTCAGACAAAGTTTGTGTTATGAAAGATGGAAAAATAGTTGAAAAAGGGCAAACAAAAGAAGTTTTTAATAATCCAAGCCATTTTTATACACAAAAACTTTTAAATGCTGAACCAAAAGAAAAACAAGAGCTAGTAATGAATGAGCAAAGTTTAATACAAATAAATAATTTAAATGTCTATTATCCAATCGTTTCAAAAAATTTATTCAAAAAAGAAAATTTTCATGCATTAAAAAATATTTCACTCAACATTCAAAAGAATTCTACAGTAGGCATAGTTGGTGAGTCTGGTTCAGGAAAATCTACTCTAGGCAAAGCAATAGCAAATTTAGTAAATTATGAAGGAAGTATTATTTTCAACAATACTGAACTCAATTCAAGATTATCTAAACAATCTAAGAGCGTTAAAAAGCATATTCAGATTGTATTTCAAGATCCATATGGATCATTATCTCCCAGAATGACTATTAATGAGATTGTTGGCGAAGGACTTGATGTTCACTTCAATTTATCAAAAAAAGATAGAAATATAAGAATTGATAGCGCACTTGATGATGTTGGAATTGAAAATTCATCAAAAAATAAATATCCTCACGAATTTTCTGGAGGTCAAAGACAAAGAATAGCAATAGCTAGATCGCTAGTAATGAATCCTGACTTTATAATTCTTGATGAACCAACTTCAGCACTTGATAGATCAATTCAAATCCAAGTTATAAATTTACTTAAAAATTTACAAGAGGAATATGGCTTAACTTATTTATTTATTAGTCATGATTTAAAAGTAATAAGGTCAATGTCGGATTATATTTTTGTAATGAAGGATGGAATGATAGTAGAATCTGGTTCCTCGGATAGCGTATTTGAAGAACCTAAAGAGGATTACACTAAAAAATTGCTATCAGCTGCGTTAAAATATGCAGCTAACTAAAGATAAAATTAGAAAATTATAGAAATGGCTAATAGAAAATATTCAAAAACTCTGGTTGATGGACCAAGCCAAGCTGCATCTCGATCAATGCTCAGAGGAGTTGGTTTCAAATCAGAGGATTTTGAAAAATCTTTTGTTGGAATTGCTTCAACTGGAGCAAAGGTAACTCCGTGTAATATGCATATCAATGAGCTAGCTGAAATTGTAGAGGAATCTATTAATTTAAATAATGGTAAAGGTGTTCTTTTTAACACAATTACCGTATCAGATGGAATTTCGATGGGAACTCAAGGCATGAAATACTCTTTAGTCTCAAGAGAAGTTATTGCTGATTCTATTGAAACAGTTGTAAATTGCTTGGGTTATGATGGTCTAATTGCAATTGGAGGCTGTGATAAAAATATGCCTGGTTGCTTGATAGGTATTGCAAGATTAAATAGACCTTCAATTTTTGTTTATGGCGGCTCTATAAAACCAAGCGAAGAAAATACAGATTATGTTACAGTTTGTGAAAAAACTGGTGAATTTTCAAAGGGTAGCATTCCAGAATCTGATCTAATTCATGTTGAAAAAGTTTCCGTCAAGGGTCCAGGATCTTGTGGTGGCATGTATACAGCAAATACAATGGCATCTGCTATTGAAGCTTTAGGTATGAGCCTTCCAGGAAGTAGCAGTCAAGATGCAATATCATCTGAAAAAAAACAAGATTGTGAAGATGCTGGATTAGCAATAATGAAACTTTTAGAAAAAGATATTAAGCCAAAAGATATAATGACAAAAAAAGCATTTGAAAATGCAATTACAATGGTAATTGCACTTGGTGGATCGACTAATGCAGTTCTTCACTTACTAGCAATGGCAGACGCTATTGGAGTAGACCTTTCATTAGATGACTTCACAAGAATTGGAAAAAATACTCCTGTTCTTGCCAATCTGAAACCTTTTGGTGATTATTTTATGTCTGAATTAAATGCAAAAGGTGGTATTCAACCTTTGATGAAAATGTTGCTTGATCATGACATGCTTCATGGTGATTGCTTAACTGTCACAGGTGAAACATTATCAAAAAATCTTGAGACCATAAAAAGTTATGATCAAAACCAAGAGATCATAAGTACTTTGGATAGTCCTATAAAAGCATCAAGTCATCTGAGAATTTTATATGGTAATTTAGCTGAAGAGGGAGCTGTTGCAAAAATCACTGGAAAAGAAGGAACTTCATTTGAAGGTAAAGCTAGAGTATTTAATTCTGAAGAAGAAGGAGTAAACGCAATCCTTTCAAAAGAAATTAAGGAAGGAGATGTAGTTGTAATTAGATATGA
>CENN01030442.1_pt1 | contig 15825 bp, 18 predicted proteins | sample 530151 | NCBI WGS metagenome assembly CENN01 (sample SAMEA2591084, study PRJEB7988) | marine metagenome | isolation source: saline water (ENVO:00002010), including
GTTCATTTATGAGACAAAATGATCAACCAAAAGACTTAAGAATATTAAGAAAATATAATAAATTGAAAAATTAAATGTTTGCATAGCAATTTCAATATCATCACTTAAATATAATTTTATACTATAGAAAAGAAAAATTAATCCAAGAATGATCGCTGAGATTAAATATATAAAACCTGACATTAAAACTACATATGGTAAAAGGCTTACTATAAATAAAATTAATGTATATAAAACTATTTGAAGTTTTGTAAAAGCAACTCCATGAGTTACTGGCAACATGGGAATTGATTCTTTTGCATATTCATCTTTTCTATAAATTGCTAAAGCCCAAAAGTGTGGAGGCGTCCATACAAATATTATTAAGACAAGCAGTAAAGCGTATGGATCAATTGTATTTGACACAGCTGACCAACCAAGTAAAGGAGGAGCAGCACCCGCCAGACCTCCTATGACAATATTTTGTGGCGTTGCTCTTTTTAAATAAATGGTATAAACAAATGCATAGCCAATTAAAGAAGCTATTGTTAGTACCATTGTTAAAGTATTAACAAACATAAATAAAATGAGAGATCCTAAAGATCCAATAAAAAATGCAAAACATGAAGCATGAAATGGGCTTAATTCCCCTTGAGGAATAGGTCTTTGGTCAGTTCTTGTCATTGCAGCATCTGCTTTTCTATCTATAACTTGATTTATTGCTGCTGCCGATCCTGAGCAAAGAGCTATGCCAATCAATGAAACTAATAAGTAAGAGTATGATGCCACTGAATCTTCTGCTAATAACATACCGACAAGAGCACAAATGAGCATCATGTATACTACGTTTGGTTTGCACAAATCGTAGTAACTTTTAATAACTTTCATTTTTTCCAAGCTAAATGATTTACTGAAAATACTGCAAGCAATAATAAAGCGGCCACAAGATTATGTCCTATTGCAACATATAGAGGCAACACATAAACTACATTGATAATACCCAGTGTTATTTGAGTTAAAAGGAGTATACCGAGTGTGGAAGCCATTGGAGCTGCAACACTAAACCACAGCTTAGACATCAAAATTAAAAAGATTATTGTTAATAAAATAGCAGAAACCCTATGGGAATAATGAATTGCCACTCTTGCAGGATTATCAAGGAGGCCATATAAATAATTAGGTCCAACCTCTTGATTAAGATTGAATCCATTTTTGAAATCCATTTCTGGAATATAAGTACCTTGACACGTAGGAAAATCCGCACACGCCAATGAAGCATAATTTGTGCTGGTCCATACTCCTAAAAATATTTGAATTAGTAAAGCAACAAAGGCAACTGCTGAAATTACTTTAAGGTGTGGTATCTTCATAACATCCACGCTTTTGAAATTTCCAGATCTTAAAAAAATATAAAAAAATAAAGTTAATGTAGTAAACCCTCCAAATAAATGAAGAGTAACAATTATAGGTAGTAATTTTAAGCTAACTGTTAAATAACCAAATAGTCCTTGGCAACATATGAAAATTAGAAGCCCAAGAGACCACCATTTTATGTTGTTTTTCTCTTTTAACTTAAACGAAAAATAAGTTAAAAAAATTGCAAGTAAGCCTAAAGATGCCGCAAAGTATCTGTGAACAACTTCTGGTATTGCTTTATTTATGTCATAAGGAAAGGACGGATATCTTGACTCTGCAAGCGCTATCTCAGCATCATTTGTTGGAAATACAACAAAACCATAACATCCTGGCCAATCTGGACAACCTAATCCTGCATCAACAAGCCTAGTCCATGCACCAAGTGCAATAACTACAAAAGCCAAACAAACACCAAAAAAAGATAAATTTTGTATATTTTTCATTAAATTAATACCTTTAGATCCTTTAATATTTTTTTTGGATCTATGTTTGGATCAAAATACATCACTGCCCTTCCATATGGATCAATTATGAATATTGGATTCTCAATATTCATATCTATTTTAGAATTCTTTTGAAGCACTGATAATAAAACTCCATTCGCGTCATTTACTAATTCTGTTCTAGGAAATTCTGTTATTAACATTTCAATATCACTAGATATAGATGCATTTGAATAAAATGCAACCCTCTTAAGTTTATTAATATCTCTATTTAGCGCAATATTTAATTGCCTCATTAAATACAATGACTTAGCAGATTTTTCTGTATCTGTAATGTATACAGCAGCTATCCATTTTCCATCTTCAAAAGACAATATAGGATTCTCTGAGCTAATATTATTAAACTGATCAAAATTAAAATAACTCTTAAAAAAAATACCATTGTTTTTTGTATTTTCTGGGGCATATCCATATGAAAAAAATAGTGTTGATAAAGAAACAACAATGATGGGTGTTAACAAAATCAATGCTAAGAATATTTTATTTTTCATTCTTAAATCCCCACCATAAATACATCGCAGCAAGTGCAATTAACATAGTAAACCACTGCGCTGAATATCCATAATGCTTTGAAGGAAGCATGTTAGTTGGCACTGGCTTAATGTATTCAAGACTATCTTTTAAAATAGGTTCTGCCAATAATACGTATGGAACTAAATCTACTTCATAAGCTTTATTTATAACACCTAAATTTTTCGTTTGAGATATTTTTGGCCAATCTCCGTAAACAAGATCATCAGATAGAACAAAACCTAATTCATGATTTTCAAGCAATCCTGTAACAACTACTTCTTCGTTTTTTATACTAATATTTGGTTTTATATTTCTATTTTTATTCTGAGGCACCCACCCTCTATCAACTAAAATAAATTGGTTGGAACTAGCAATTTGCAATGGTGTCAAAACCTTATATCCAGCGAGTCCTTTATTTATAACATTATCAATAAAAATCTGTTTTTCCTTTTGCCAAGTGCCTTTGACTCTCACTCTGTCCCATTTTTGTGATTTGTCTGATATTACTGAAGGTGCTTTAGAAGTATTATTCTCAAATTGATCTAAGATACTTTGTTTGTCTTGACCTCTTTCGATTTGCCATAAACCCAATGAAAAAAATACACAGGAAAAAAATACAAAAAATATTGTGACTTTTATTCCAGGATTAAATTTATTTTTTTTCATATCTATTAAAGTATATATGCTTTAAAATTTTATTATGATTACCATTCTTATCTATATTGTTTTAACACTTTTACTGCTATCTCTCGCTGGAGGTTTATTTTTTTTACTCGTCGATAAAGGTGATACTGGTAGAAAAAGGACAGTATATTTGCTCGGTCTAAGAGTATTTTTTGCAGCTTTATTAGTAACATTGGTGGCAATTGGTCTTTACACTGGAGAGCTTGGAAATAGTGTTCCTTGGGAAGATTCTTAATTAGAGAATATAAACAAATAAAAATAACATAACCCATACCACATCTACGAAATGCCAATACCACGAGGCAGCTTCAAACCCAAAATGATCATGCTCTTCAAAATGACCAGCAAAAACAGATCTACCAAGCATAATTGCTAACATAAAACCACCCATCATTACATGAAATCCATGGAAACCAGTAAGCATAAAGAAGGTTGAACCGTATATACCAGAATTTAAAGTTAATCCATAGTGAGCATAAGCTTCATAGTATTCAGCTGCCTGCAAACCTACAAAAATAAGCGCTAGAGTAACTGTTACACCTAAAAATCTATTAAATTTTTTTCTGTCTCCATTCTTAAGTCCTAAATGAGCAAAATGTACAGTTACGCTTGAGCTCAACAAAACTATTGTATTCCAAAGAGGTAACCATTCGAGAGCATGATTCCATCCTGGCCAAGCCATACTTTTTTCAGCGAGAACAAACCCATCACCTTGGTCTGGTGTAACTATTACAGGCCATGTTGATTCAAAACCCTGCCATAGTTCTATTGCAGAAATGCCAATTCCTTTTTCACCTTCACCAGCTAGCCATGGAACTGCAAGCGTTCTTACATAAAATAATGCACCAAAAAAGGCTGCAAAAAACATGACTTCCGAAAAAATAAACCAAGCCATGCCATAGACATATGATTGTTTAAGTTGATTTGAATCTAGTCCAGCAAGATGTTCTTTTATGACCTGTCTAAACCAAAAAAACATAGTCAAAAATAAGCATCCTAAACCTGAATAAAGTATATAAACTGAATTACTAGAGGGATTATCTAAATTATTAATTGTGCTTGAGGCACCCATAACAAGTATAAATAGTGATACTGCCATGAAGATTGGAAACCTACTTTGGTCAGGCACATAATAACTTCCTCCACTCATAACTTTTGGTCCATATCTGATTTGTGATGAGCTAAAGTCTCATCATTGTAATTAGTAATGTCGAAAATAGTATATGAGAGTATTACATTTTTAATATTCTTAGGAAGTTCATCAGAAATTAAAAGTCTTACAGGTAGAAGAGCCTCTTCACCAGGCATTAGTTCTTGCTGTTCAAAACAGAAACACTCAAGTTTTTTCATATGTGCAGCAGCATTTGATGGAGCAACACTTGGAACTGCTTGAGCAATCATAGGCTTATCAGTTGGGTTTTTGACATAGAAGGAGGCAGTATAATATTGACCGGTTTTAATCTTCATTACTTCTTCTGATGGTTTAAATACCCATGGCATCATTTCATTATTAGTTGAAATAAATTGCAAGGAAAGGTCTCTGCCGTTTGTGATAACTAATTTATCGTTTTCTTCTGATTGAAAAACTTTTCCATTAATCCCAGTAACTTCACAAAAAACGTTATATAAAGGTACAAGTGCAAAAGCAAATGCAAACATTAAGGGCACTGCAATTAAAAGATTCCTTAAAGTTTTTTTTCCTTTATTATTCATTAATCAATTTTTGGCGGTGTTGAAAAAGTATGGTACGGCGCAGGCGAAGCAACAGTCCACTCTAAACCTTGTGCGCCTTCCCAAACCTGATCAGTAGCTTTTTTACCACCCATAACAGTTTTAAGCACTATAAATAAGAACAATAATTGAGAGAATCCAAATAAGAAGGCACCCACTGTAGAAACCATATTCCAATCAGCAAATTGTAGTGAATAGTCAGGGTATCTTCTTGGCATGCCAGCAAGACCTATAAAATGTTGAGGAAAAAAAGTAACATTTACGCCAATAAATGATAACCAAAAATGCAGTTTACCTAATCTTTCGTCATACATATTCCCTGACCATTTAGGAATCCAATAATATACAGCAGCCATAATAGAAAAAATTGCTCCTGGCACTAAAACATAATGAAAATGTGCTACAACAAAATAAGTGTCATGGTATTGAAAGTCTGCAGGAACTATTGCTAACATCAAGCCTGAAAAGCCACCAATTGTGAAAAGAACAACAAAGGCACAAGCAAAAAGCATAGGCGTTTCAAATGTAATTGACCCTCTAAACATAGTAGCGACCCAATTAAATACTTTAACTCCTGTGGGGACTGCAATAAGCATAGTAGCCCACATAAAAAATAATTCAGCTGCTAATGGCATCCCAACTGTAAACATGTGGTGAGCCCAAACTACGAAGGACAGAATAGCAATTGATAGCATAGCCCATACCATTGAGGAGTACCCAAATAACTGTTTTCTAGAAAACGTTTCAATTATGTGAGAAACAATACCAAATGCTGGCAATATCATTATGTAAACTTCCGGATGTCCAAAAAACCAAAATATATGCTGAAATAAAACTGGATCTCCACCTCCGGCAGCATTAAAGAAGCTTGTGCCAAAATGAATATCCATAAGCATCATTGTCACTGCTCCAGCTAGAACTGGCATTACAGCTATAAGAAGATAAGCAGTTATTAACCATGACCATACAAATAATGGCATTTTCATTAAAGTAACTCCAGGTGCTCGCATATTCATAATTGTTACAACAACATTAATGGCTCCCATTATTGAAGATGCTCCCATAATATGGACTGAAAATATAAAGAAAGTAACACTTGGTGGAGCATACGTTGTTGATAACGGTGCATAGAATGTCCATCCAAAGTTAGGCGCACCTCCTTCCATAAATAGTGAAGACAACAAAATAAAAAATGCAAAAGGTAAAATCCAGAAACTAAGGTTATTCATTCTCGGTAAAGCCATATCTGGTGCACCAATCATCATTGGTACTAACCAATTTGCTAAACCAACAAATGCAGGCATAACACCTCCAAAGATCATAATTAAGCCATGGAGCGTAATCATTTGATTATAGAACTCGGGCTCAACAATTTGCATTCCTGGTTGGAAAAGTTCTGCTCTAATAACCATGGCCATGGCTCCACCAATCAGGAACATTGCGAAACTAAACCACAAATATAGGGTTCCTATATCTTTATGATTTGTTGTATAAAGCCATCGTGTAAGACCTTTAGCTGGTCCATGATGATCATCGTGATGATTTTCTATTACTGCACTCATAATATAATTCCTTTATCTAAATTTTTGGTTCTTTATATGTCACAATGTCTTGAGGTAAAACAACAGTTCCATCTCCTTTAGCGTCATTTCCCCAACTCTGTCTGGTGTAAGTTATGACTGATGCCAATTCTACCTCTGATAAATAATCAAAAGAATTCATAGCTGCGCCCTGAACTCCTTCCATTAGTATTTCAATGTTTCTTGGTTTATTGTTTAATACAATATCACTGCCTGCTAAGGCGGGGAAGATTCCTGTTATACCCTCTCCATTGGTTTGGTGACAGGCAACACAATTAACAGCGTACACATCTTGCCCTTTTGCTATTAGTTCTTCGGTAGTCCAATTTTTGGTAGTTAGTTCTGCAAGTTTCATTGCAGCTTGCTTTTTGTCATTTATCCATTGATCATATTCTTCTTGCTCAACGGCCTTTACAACGATTGGCATAAAGCCATGATTTTTTCCACATAACTCAGTACATTTACCTCTATATGTGCCAGGCTCATCAACAATAGTCCAAGCTGTATTGACGAATCCAGGTATTGCATCTTGTTTAATTGCAAAAGCTGGCATCCACCATGAATGAATAACATCATTTGCTGTAATCAAAAACCTTATTTTTTTTCCAACAGGTATGACAACCATCTCATCAACTTCTTGAAGATAATTTTCACCTTTAGGAACTAAGTTATATATCTCATCAAGGTCAGTAGAAAGGTTTGCAAAAAAACTTACATCATCTTCTAAATACCTGTATTGCCACTTCCACTGATAACCGGTTACCTGAATATTTATGTCGCCAGCCTCATCATCGTATATCTTAACCAGGGTTTTAGATGCTGGTATTGCCATAGCAATTAATATTAAAAATGGAATTATTGTCCAAGCAATTTCAACTTTCGTACTTTCGTGAAATGTTGACGCAACTGGATTTTTTTTCTTTGTATGCGCATACATCGAATAGAACATTACTCCAAATACAACAACACCAATTGCAACGCATATCCAGAATATAAGCATATGAAGTTCAAAAACTTCGTTACTTACACCTGTGACGCCTCTTGTCATGTTTAGAGCAGACCAATCAGCATTAATATCTGTTGTGTAAGAGAATAGAACAACAAATATTTTTACAATATGATTGTTTATCGATTTAGTTATATAACTCATGTTTCTCAATATAAAGTGCTATAAAAATAAAGTTTAATGATAATGTATTATAAACTATCTATATATAATAACCAAAGTTTTCTGTTAAATAATTTGGTGCTTATAATATCTTTTTGTCGATTATATTACTAGCGTTTAGTTTTTTTGTAATCTTCAAGATTAATAACATTGATGTTTGCTTGTTTGGAATTTTTTTCTTTTGGGCGATCTTCTTTATAATCACACTTAACACAATAAATCTGATCATTTTCTCTATTAATTGCGATGCTATCCATGGCTTTACATGATGGACATATAGCTCCAGCAATGAATTGAATGAATTTAGTCATTTTTTAGATTGTTCATATCGTTCAATACTTTATCAATAGAAGGCATTATGCCAAACCATATTTTAAATGAGTACGCTGCTTGGTTAACAAGCATTCCTGTTCCGTCAAATACAAATTCTGATTTTTCCTTTGCCCACTGACAAAATGGTGTTGATGTTAATGAGTAATTTAGATCATAAAAACTTGGTTTATTACTAACTTTTAATTTAGGTGGCTTAAATTCACCAGTCAAACCAGCAGAACTTCCATTTATAATTACATCAAATAAATTTTCATGATCGTCAAAAATATTTAAGCCAAAGCTTTTCTCATATTTTTTTATGAGCTTAGCAGCCTTTGATTTTGTTCTATTCATAAGAAATATAGTTTTTGGTTTTTTTTGGATAATATTAAAAAGTATGCTTTCTACTGCAGCACCTGCACCAATAATAAGCACATTTTTATTTTCTAATAAAATCTTCTTTCTGTTCAAATCCTCAACAAAACCGATACCATCTGTTGAATCAAGATAAATTTTTCTGTCTTTCTTGTTAATAGTATTTACCGCTTGTATTTGCGAAGCTTCTTTAGAAAGAGTTCCTTTCAAATTATATGCTAATGATTTTAATGGCAAAGTAACATTTAGTCCTTTGGATGAACTATCTGCAAAAAAATCTTTTACAAAATATTCAAAATCATCTGGTTCAACCTTGAAAGGTCTGTAGTCAATATAAATATTTTCTTGTCTTGCAAATCTTGATTGTATAAAAGGCGATAAGGAATGTTCGATCGGTGATCCTATAACCCCCAACTTATATTTCTTAGTCATTCCAATTCTTATTAAAAAATTTTAAGAGCTTTCGTTCATTTTTAGTAACATACTCATTTTTACTGTAATTCCATTTTGCTTCAATTGGCAATGATGCGAGTATTGATTCAGTCCTTCCTTTTGACTGAAGTCCAAAAGCAGTTCCTCTATCATTAAGCAAATTGAACTCTACGTACCTTCCTCTTCTAATCTTTTGGAATTCTTTTTCATTTTTACCATATTTTAATTTGTTTCTATTATTTACAATTTTTAAATAAGACTCTTTATATTGATTAGCGACAGACATAAGCATGTCAGATGTTTCACCAAGTGTTTTTCTTTTAAAGTTGTCAAAAAAAATGCCGCCTATTCCTCTTCTTTCGTTTCTATGTGGTAAAAAGAAATATTCATTACAATTTTTAGAGAACTTTTTATATAAACGCTTATCATACTTATCCAAAGTTTTTTTTGCAGAGCTATGCCATTTGACGCAATCATCTTTAAAGCCAAAATATGGTGTTAAATCATAACCTCCTCCACTCCACCAGTCTTTAATTTGTTTATTTTTAGTTAAAGTACAAAATAAACGAATATTCATGTGACTTGAAGGTACATATGGATTTCTTGGATGTGCAATTACAGATATTCCTATTGCATGAAAACCATATTTTGAAGATTGAATCATTTTATTGCCTAAAGCTGAGTTTGGTAGTGATCTACCTTTGATTGAAGAAAAATTTACTGCACAATTATCAAAGAACTTCCCATCCTGAATAACAAATGTTACTCCGCCGCCGCCTTCTGATCTTTTCCATCTATCTTTTGTAATAATAGCTTTTGATTTACCTTCTATAGATAAAAAAGTATCAATAATAGACTGATGATTTTGCCTAAAAAGCAATTCAACATTTTTATTCATATTTACCTAATAATTTTTCTTGTTTCTAAATCAATAATGTTAGATGGTTTTAAGTTTCCACCCAAGGGTGCATCATAATATGCAATGGTAGGATCATCAAAAGTTTTTAAAATATCAATTGGATTTGCGATAGCTTTTTTACCCGAAATATTAGCTGACGTTGAAATCATAAAATTTTTGTAACCTTTACCAAGTGCATTTAAATGATAGTAATCGCTTACTCTTATTGCTATTTTTCCTGTTTCATTTTTTAAATGACTAGGTAATTTGTTGTTAAACTTGATTAGTAATGTATTTGGCCCCGGCCATTTAGATGAAATAAAATTCAATTTGTCATCATTAATATTATCGGCAAAAAATAGTGCTTTTTCGATTGAATAAGTTAATAAAATAAAGTTTTTATTTTTTGACCTTTTCTTTAATTTATATATTTTATCAATTGATTTTTCATTCTCTGCATCACAGCCTATACCCCAAATAGATTCTGATGGATGTATAAGGATATTGGATTGCTTCAACCAAGCGATGGATTGATCTAAATTAAATAATTTTTGTTTCAATTATGAATTTAGTGCTTTGTCTTTTTTAAGAACTTCCTCTTTCATATTATTTCTATAATCTAGTAACTTATTTGAAAGAGTTTCGTTATAAGTTGCAAGTATTTGAACCGCTAGAATTGCGCTATTTTTGGCTCCACTTTTACCTACTGCAACTGTTGCAACTGGAACACCTGGCGGCATCATTGCAGTTGAGAGAAGTGAATCTATTCCTCCCATACCTCCAGACTCGATTGGTATACCAATAACTGGTCTAATTGAGTGAGCAGCTATGGCTCCAGCCAAATGTGCAGCCATTCCAGCAGCGGCAATGAAAACTTTACAACCATTTTGTTCTGATTTTTTAATCAGGTCCATTACCTCATGGGGAGTTCTATGGGCTGAAAGGACATTTTTTGTATAATTTATCTCAAATTCATCTAAAATCGGGAAAATAGCCTCTACAATTGGCAAATCTGAGTCTGAGCCCATTAAAATCGCAATATCTAAGCTGTTATCAGTCATTTTAAGTAAAAATGTTTAAAATATAGATTATAATCATCAAAATTATAATAGAAATACTACATTTATGATAGAAAAACTTAAGATTTTGACTTTTCCAGATCCTAGATTGAGAACTGTTGCAAAGAAAGTAACAAAATTCGACAAAAGTCTAAAAAAACTAGCAAATGATATGCTTAAACTTATGTACGAACAAAATGGAATAGGTTTAGCAGCCACACAAGTAAATCATCATATTAGACTAATTGTTATTGATATAAGTGAAAATAAAGATGATCCTTTATTTTTTGTAAATCCGGAGTTTAAGGTCATTAGCACTGATACTACACTATCGTTTGAAGAAGGTTGTCTTTCTGTTCCCGGATTCAATGAAGAAATAACCAGACCTGACAATATAATTCTTGAATGGCAAGATTTGGATGGAAAATCCCATAAGAACAAGCCTTCAGGCATTCTCACTGTATGTATTCAACATGAAATTGATCATCTTGAAGGTAAATTAATGGTAGATTACATAAGCCCTATAAAAAGAGACCGAATTAGAAAAAAACTTTCTAGGTAAATAGAAGATATTAAGATATTTTGATAGATTTTAACGTAAATTAATGAAAAATATGAACATTTTGTTTGCAGGTTCGCCTCAAATTTCAGCCGAGATTCTTAAAAACATAATAAAAAATAACTCAATTAATGTTATTGGGGTAATAACTAAGCCCGATAAACCCCAAAAAAGGGGAAATAAAACTCTTGAATCTAATGTTTCGTTAATTGCTAAAGCTAATAATATTGATCTTTTTAAACCAACTGACCTAAATGATGATGAATTTACAAAGCGTATTATTAATATGGAGATTGATTGCTTAGTGGTTATTGCTTATGGTAAAAAAATTCCAGATTGGTTGCTTGAATGCTCAAAATTATTATCAATAAATCTTCATTTTTCTTTACTACCAAAATATAGAGGAGCTTCTCCAATACAGAGTGCATTAATTAATAATGATAAAAAAACTGGTGTTACTTTCATTAAGTTAAATTCAGAATTAGACTCTGGAGAAATAATTAAATCCTATAAATGTGCAATAGACTTCCTAGATAAAAAATCTACTCTAGAAAAAAAATTGTGCGATCTATCTATTGAAAAATTTCCTGAAGTATTTGATTTAATTAAATCAAACAAATACAAGCTCAAAAAACAAAATAATAACAAATCATCCTACTGCAAAAAAATTGTAAAAGATGATTCAATGATTGATTTTAGTAAAGGTTCTATTGAAATTTATAACAGGTATAGAGCGTTTGAAGGATGGCCTGGAACAAATTTTTTGTTTAGTGATATATTAATTAAAATACATAAATTACATATATCTGATACTAAATCAAGTGATAAGCCCGGTACGATTCATAAGTTTTCAACAGATGGAATATATTTAAATACAATAGATAAAGTAATAGTAATTACTTACTTACAATTCCCAAATAAAAATATAATTTCATCCTCAGACGCATATAATTCACATAGAGATTTTTTTATTTAAAAAAAATTTTGAGAGTAAGTCTTTTAATTACCTCAAAAGAGGTTTAATTTAGCATATATGAAAATTGTTATTTTGGGGGCTGGGCGTGTTGGTAGCAGTTTAGCTAAAAATTTATCATCAAGTGATTATGAAATTGTCATTATTGATAGTGAAAAAACAGTACTTCAAGAACTTGGCGATAAGCATGACTTAATGACCGTTGAAGGTTATGCGTCTCATCCAAAAACGCTCAAAAAGTCTGGCATTAATGAAGAATCTATTGTGATTGCAGTTACTTCAAATGATGAAGTGAACATTGTTGCATGTCAAATTGCCAAAAAAATCTTCAATGTTAAAAAAACCATTTGTAGATTTAGTGATTCATCATATTTAGATAACTTATCTACATTTGGTGAAAATACTCTTGACGTTGCAATTAATCCTGAAAATGAAGTAACTAATCATCTAAAAGAGTTAATAGTTCATCCTGGCGCAGAACAAATAGAAGAATTTGCAGCCGGAAAAATTAAATTAGTTTCTGTTAAAGCAAAAAAGAAGGGTAAACTTGTTGGAAGAGAGCTCAAGGGTATTAGAGAAGATATGCCAGATATTGATTCTTTCATACCATCCATATATAGAAAAAATAAGCCTTTTATACCAAACGGGAATACTGTCATCAAAGAAAATGATGAGGTATATTTTATTTCATCATCAGAAAATATAAATAAAATTGTTGATGAATTCAGACATCATGAAGATGCACATTCAAGAATAATGATAATTGGTGGGGGCAAGATTGGCTCATCCTTAGCAGAGCAGATTGAAGAAAACTATAAAGTAAAACTTATTGAATCTGACATTGAAATATGTAAAAAATTATCTAAAAAACTAAATAAAACAATTGTTTTAAATGGTTCTGCAACTGATGAAGATCTTTTGAAAAGTGAAAATATTTCAAATATTGATGTCTTTTGCGCATTAACAAATGACGATGAAACAAATCTTATGTCATCTTTGCTTGCAAAAAAAATGGGTGCAAAAAAAACTATGATTATTCTCAACAATCCCTCCTATCTTGGTTTGGTGCCAGGATTTATAGATATATATGTAGCGCCATATAGATTAACTGTTTCTTCTGTTCTTCAAGACCTTAGAGAATCGGATGTTACACAGGACGTTATGTTGAAGATAGACACCGGAGCTGAAGCGCTTGAAGGCATTGTTCATGCAAATACCCTTACATCAGACTTGTTTGGCAAATCTATAGAAAATATCCCATTACCCGAAGGTGCTTCTATCGGAGCCTTATTAAGACATGGCGAAGTCATAATGCCTAGCTCAAATGTAGACTTAGCTCTAAATGATCATTTAATTATTTTTCTATCTGACAAAACCAAGCTAAAAGAGGTTGAGGCTTTATTTAAATAAGAATAATGAATTTAAAATCTGTTATTAATTTATTTAGCATACTTATTTTAGTATTCAGTTTTTCCTTTATATTTCCAATATTAATAGCTTATTTTTATTCAGAAACAAATATATATATGTTTATCAAAACATTTTTAATTGTTTCGTTTACAGGCGGGATTGGATGGATTCTTACAAGAAAAAATACCAAAGAACTTAATACAAAAGATGGCTTTATAGTAATTACATTTTTCTGGTTAGTATTGTCTTTAATAGGAGCCATACCTTTTATTTTTAGTGGCATGAATGTTGTTGATTCGATATTTGAATCAATGTCAGGAATAACAACCACAGGTGCGACTACTCTTGTTAATTTAGAAAATTTGCCAAAATCAATACTTTTTTACAGACAAATGCTTCAATGGATGGGCGGAATGGGCTTAATTGTTCTTGCTATTGCAATAATGCCTTTACTAGGTATAGGAGGTGGTCAGCTATATAAGACCGAAATACCTGGTGCGATGAAAGATCAAAAATTAACTCCCCGAATTAAAGAAACTGCTCAAGCATTATGGTTGATTTATTTATCACTTACCGTTTTATGCGCAATTTTATATTATCTTGCAGGAATGTCCTTATTTGATGCTATTTCACATAGCTTTAGCACTGTATCTATTGGTGGATTTTCAACACACGACGAAAGCATTGGGTATTTTAATAGTGCTAGCATTGAAATTATATGTATGATTTTTATGCTCGTGTCTGCCTTAAGTTTTACTTTGCATTATTTTGCAATATATTTAAATAAACCTCTAAAATATTTAAAAGATGCGGAATTAAGGTTTTTTATAACAGTATTACTAATAATTATTGCTATAACTTTGTTGATCTCTATATTTGGTAGCCAAAATATTATAAATATAGGTGATATTCTATTTCATTCAGTTTCTATTGTTACAACAACTGGTTTTACATCTACAGATTCAGCGTCATGGCCAGTCTCAATTGGATTTATTCTTCTTATAGGTGCATTTATAGGTGCCTGCTCGGGCTCTGTTGGAGGAGGTATAAAGTCTTGGCGAGTATTAATAATGATCAACTATGCATATGTCAACGTGATGCGCTTAATTCATCCTAATTCAGTAATATCACTAAAAATAGGATCAAAAACTGTTGAAGACGACGTTGCTAATTCTGTATGGGGATTTTTTTCTATTTATGTAATTTTATTTGTATGTTTACTTGGAGCATTGCTGGTAACTGGACTAGATTTTGAATCTGCGTTTTCTGCAATTGGAGCTTGTTTAAATAATTTAGGTCCAGGACTTGGTGAGGTCTCACAAAACTATAATAGCGTTTCTTCTGTCGGAAAAATTATATTATCTTTTGCTATGATATTAGGAAGGTTAGAAATATTTACTCTTTTGATTTTATTAACACCAATGTTTTGGCAAAAATAATTATAAATCTTTATATGGATCTTTAAATCCATTTGGTGGCCTTTTATATCTTTTATATTCCCAACAATAATCAGAAGGATTATTATTAATAAGTTCTTCAAGAGTCAGATTCATAGATAGTGTGCACTTACTACTGTCAAATAAACCTTTATTATTATCTTTTATTACTACATGGAGTCTATTATTTGAAAGTTTATTTAGACTGCAATATACTGCATCTTTATTTGTTTTTACAGCCAACGAACTCATTAGTGTATTTGTATAAGCGGGTCTGTTAAAAAAGTTTTCATATTCGCCCATACCCTTTTGTGGAACTTGATCAACAGCCATGCAAATAACTTTATTTTTTAGCAAGGCTTTGTAAAGCTGTCTCACACCATTAATATTAGTTTCATAGACTTGACTATTATTGTGCTGTCTTTGTTTTTTTATGAAAGAGTCTAAGAAGTTAATTTTTACTTTTTTATAAAGTGTTATTGTTGGTTGAAAAGAGCAGATCCATTTTAAAAGCGTATCTACACTTCTGTTATGAAGGGATAAAATCATTAATCCTTTGTTCGATTTTTTTTTATTTTGCAATATAAAATTGTTATCAATTCTAAATAATAATTTATTAGACTCTCGTGACCATGAATACATCGACTCAAATCCGCTTATGATTGATTCCTTTACACTTTTAATTGCAAGCTTGTCTAATTCGATACTATTTAAGCTTGGATAAGCAATCTTTAAATTAACTTTTGAAACTTTAAAGGCTTCAGTAGATTTAACAAAATTTAAACTAAATATTATATT
>CENN01009587.1_pt1 | contig 15745 bp, 15 predicted proteins | sample 530151 | NCBI WGS metagenome assembly CENN01 (sample SAMEA2591084, study PRJEB7988) | marine metagenome | isolation source: saline water (ENVO:00002010), including
TTCCGTTGCTAAGTATTCAGAAATGTCTACATTTGAGGTTCTTAAGACTTTCTGGGAAGCAGGATTAAGGACGATTCCAGGTGGTGGGGCTGAAGTACTATCAAACAGTGTGAGAAAGAAAATAAGTCCACTGAAAATTAATGCGGACGAATGGTTAAAAATTACAAAAGAAGCTCATCTTATGGGCTTTAAGACTACTGCTACTATGATGTTTGGACATGCAGAGGAAGATGATGATATATTAGAGCATCTTGGAAAAATTCGAGATCTTCAAGATTTAACTGGAAATTTTCTCTCATTCATACCGTGGACATTTAAGCCCGAAAATACTTTTATGAAAAAAACAATATCATCTGAAATTGGAGGTGATAGATATCTTAGAGTTCTTGGCTTATCAAGAATTTTCCTAGATAATTTCAAATATATCCAAGGGTCATGGTTTACACAAGGATTTAAAGTCGGAGGACTTTCGCTCCATTTTGGTGCAAATGATGTAGGTGGAACCTTATTACAAGAAAATGTATTAAAATCTGCAAATAACCCCTATAAAGCTGGTATTGATGAAATTGTGCATATTATAAAGTCTGAAGGTTTTACACCTGTACAACGCAGCACTTTTTACAAGGAAATAAAAAAGTATTAATCATTTTTATTTACATTAGACAAGAATTCATTTATTTCTGCTTTGTGAGCTGATTCGTCTTTGCTCCAATAGCTAATTTTATAAAACATTTGATAAACAAATTCTCTTATTTTTTCATTTTTTAGGTTTAAATCTTCATTAATTGAAAATTCATTATTAAATTTATTAAAGAAATAGGCCTCCTCTAACTGATTAGATATGCTTTCGGAGCTTTTGTATTTGATACAACAGAAGGAGTCGCTTAATTTTTTGGAAAAAATTTCTCCCAATTTTAAATTTAATCCTATAGCAGAAAGAATTGAATTATATATAAATCTCTCTATTTCTATGTTTTTAATATTTTCAGTAAGATATTTAGCTATTATTACATCAGGTAAGACAACTTTATCTTCATAAAAGATTCTAGGAATATCCTTATTTAAAAAGAATTCATTGCTAAATTTTGCGATTTTTACTTTATTATCGAAAATAATAGCTAGTTCATCCCATATTCTTCTCTTCAAAGTCTCTATATTATTATCCATTTTAGAACTCATATCGTTTGAATTAAGAATACATTATATGTAAAATAGTTAGAGTTTTTTTAAGGATGTAAGAGATATGGATTTTGTAAGATTAGAAAAAAAATTACTAGAGGATGGTCAAGGAATAACTTTCGATGAAGCACTTGAACTTACTGAGACTCCAAAGGAGAAACTTCTCGAATTAACAAGTTTGGCTAGAAAAGTAACAGTTAAATATAAAGGTGATGGGGTTTTTTTAAGATCTATCATATCTGCTAAAACGGGAGATTGTTCTGAAGATTGTTCTTTTTGTTCACAATCTGTGCATTTTTCATCCCCGATATCTAAACATTCATTATTAGATCCTGAGGAAGTACTTCAGGCTGCTATTCAGTCAGAAAAGATTGGTGCTTTTGACTTTTGTATTGTTATTGCAGTTAAGGGACCAAATAAGAGCCAATTTAAAAAAGTAATAGAATCAATTAATTTGATTAAAGAGAACACTAAGCTTGAGATAGGTTGCTCTTTAGGTAGCTTAACAAGGGATCAAGCATTTGCATTGGCTGAAGCAGGTGTTTGGAGATACAATCACAACCTTGAAGCTTGTAGAGAATATTTTCATAAAGTTTGTACAACCCATACTTATGATGATAGATTAGAAACTGCAAAATTAGTTAAAGAATCTGGGATGGAGCTATGCTGTGGTGGTATAATGGGTCTGGGAGAATCCCCAGAGCAAAGATTACAGTTAGCATATGAAATTAAAGAGCTAGATCCACATACTGTTCCTATGAACTTTTTGAACCCAAGACCTGGTACACCTTTAGGTCATTTAAAACCGCTTCCAAGCTTAGAAGCAATCAAAACAATTGCAATCTTTAGATTGATAATGCCAGATAAGGTTTTAATGTCAGGTGGAGGAAGAGAGGTTACTTTGAGAGATTTACAATCAATGGGAATAATGGCTGGCTCCAATGGAATGATTATTGGTAATTATCTGACTACTGTTGGCAGACCTCCTGAGGATGATATTAAAATGATAGAAGATCTTCAGATGCCAATAAGAGATAGGTATAAGTAAGATAATAAATGTCTTCAAATTCTAAAATAAAAGAGTACGACCTAGAATATATATGGCACCCATTTACTCAGATGAAAGAGTATAAGGAAGAGGACCCTCTAGTAATAGAGGATGCTGATGGGGTTTATTTAATTGATTCTGAAGGGAACAAATACATAGACGGTGTCTCTTCACTTTGGGTCAATATTCATGGTCATAAAGCAGAAAAAATAAATAATGCTATAAAGAAACAAGTAGATAAGATTGCACATTCAACACTTCTTGGTATAACCAATCCATCTGCATCAATTCTGGCAAAAAAATTAATTGATATTTCACCAACTGGTTTGAAAAAAGTTTTTTATTCTGGTGATGGAGCAAGTGCTGTTGAGGTTGGCTTAAAAATGGCATTTCAATATTGGTTATTGAAGGGAAAGCCTAATAAGAATAAATTTATTTGTTTAAAAGATGGTTATCATGGTGATACTTTGGGTGCTGTATCAGTTGGAGGAATTGATCTCTTTCATTCAACCTTTGAACCCCTTTTATTTCAAAGTTTTAAAATTAACTCATATGATTCAACAGAGAAAATGATTAACGAATTAGAGCTAATCTTAAAAGATAAACATGAAGAAATAGCAGGCTTTATATTAGAGCCCTATGTTCAAGCGGCTGGAGGAATGAAAGTCGCTGATGATGGTTATCTGTCTACTGTAAGAACCCTTTGTGATAAGTATGATATTTTATTAATATTAGATGAGGTTGCCACAGGCTTTGGAAGGACTGGAAAAATGTTTGCTTGTGAGCATGATGCAATTACTCCAGATATGTTAATTTTAGGTAAAGGTTTGACTGGCGGATATTTACCTTTATCAGCAACAATCACAACAAATGAAATTTTTGAAACTTTTCTTGGAGACTATGAAGAGTTAAAGGCATTCTTCCATGGGCACAGTTACTCTGGTAATCCATTATCTTGTGCTGCTGCAATAGCTAATATAGAAATTTTTGAAGAAGAAAAAACATTAGAAAGCCTTAAAGAAAAAATTGCAATATTTGAAGATGAACTTAAGGAGTTCAAAGGTCTATCTAATGTGGCATCAATAAGAAACAAAGGCTTAATGGCTGGTATAGATTTAAAGCTTAATGTTGATGAAGATGTATCTTATTCAATTAAAGATAGAATTGGAAAAAAAGTCTGTGAAAATGCTATGAAAGATGGTGTTTTGATAAGACCTCTGGGGGATACTATTGTTTTAATGCCGCCAATTTCTATCAAGCCAGATGAATTGAAGAAACTAACCAGAACAGTGTACAAATCAATTAAAGAAATAACAGAGAAAGATGATTAATAATTTTCAAAATTGGATTACTGATCAGATAAAAGGTATAAAATCTAAAAATCAACATAGGATACTAACACAAATTAATTCTGGTATGGGTCCAGAAATAATTATAGATGGAAAGAGATTTATTCAGTTTGCTTCTAATAATTATCTTGGCCTAACTATGAATAAAAAAGTTATAAATTCTTCAAAAAAAATTCTTGAAAGGTATGGAACTGGAACAGGCGGCTCTAGGCTTGTGACAGGAACCTCAAATTTGCATTATGAATTAGAAAAAAAAATAGCTGATTTTAAGAACACTAAGTCATCTCTTGTTTTTAGTTCAGGCTATCTAGCCAACATTGGAACCATTTCTGCTATTATGAGTTCAAAAGATATAATTTTTAGTGATGAGCTAAATCATGCCTCTTTAATAGATGGAGCTAGAATATCAAAAGCACAAATTGTTATATATAAACATTGTGACATGAAAGATCTAGAAAAAAAATTAAAATCAGTTTCTAGAAAGAATATTAGGAAAATGATTCTTACGGACAGTGTTTTTAGTATGGATGGGGATATCGCTCCCTTAGATGAAATAGTCTTTTTATCAGCAAAATATGATTGTATAACAATGATTGATGAAGCTCATGCAACAGGTGTATTAGGAAAAAAGGGAAGTGGAGCTTCGGAAATGTTTGGAGTTGAAAAGAAAATAGATATTTGCATGGGAACCTTATCTAAAGCTGTTGGATCAGTTGGAGGATATATTGCAGGTTCTAAAAAATTAATTGATTTCTTGAAGAATAAAGCTAGAACATTTATATTTGACACTTCTTTGCCTGCTTCTGCTTTAAAAGCTTCCATGGATGCTATTGATATTATACAAAATTCTGATGGACCTAGAAAAAATTTACAAAAAAACATATCAAAATTAACTGATTTTCTTGAAAAAGAGAAATTTAATTTTTATAAAAATGATACACCAATAATTCCTATAATATTTGGGAGCGAGTCGAAAACTCTTAAATTTTCAAAGATGATTAAAGAAAGTGGTATTTATATACCTGCTGTTAGGCCTCCTTCAGTACCTAAAGGATTGTCACGGATTAGAATAACCTTAATGGCTAATCATTCACAAAAACACATGGAAAAATTAAAAAGAGTTCTTAAAAAAATAAAGAAATTTAATTAGTTTGATTATTAGTAAATAATTTTTTGAAGGGTAATATTTTAAATATTATAAGTGAAGTTGTAATGAGCAAAGAAGAAAACTTTGAAATTTTTTGGAAACTTCTTCTGGGTAGAAGAGTAAATAAAAAAAAAGCGAAAGAAGTTTATTTGAAGATTAAAACAGATATTACCCCTGAAGTACTTGCAGAAAGGTTCAATAAGCTTTATTTGTTAACTAATGAAGAAAAATATGTTCCTCACCCAGAGAGGTGGCTTAGGAATGAAAGATGGAATGATGAACTCGATGAATCAAAAATTGAAAAAAAAATATACAGGGATAAAGAAGGGTTCATTATATCAGAAGAGGAATGGAAAAAACAAAATAGATAATTTTATTGGGTATGAAAATTGAAAAAAGTTATTTTTCTTCTTCTTGATGGAGCCCGTTGCGATATTTTAAATAGTTTGTTGACTCAAGATGAGCTCCCAAACCTCAAAGATTTGATATCCAATGGTTCATATGTAGAAGCCGCTTCTGTTTTTCCATCAACTACCGGACCTGCATATTCTCCATTTTTGATTGGAAGGTTTCCAGGACATGTTAATCTCCCAGGTATAAGATGGTTCAATAAAAGCTCTTACTCTCGAAACAAGTTTAGTTATGAAAGCCATAGAAGTTATGTTGGATTAGAAAGTAAGTTTTTTAACCAAGATTTAAAGAAAGCATATAAGACTATCTTTGAGTTAATACCAAATTCTGTTTCAATCTTTAACGAGATGACTAGAGGTTTGAAAGCCTATAGAGATCTTACAAAATATTCTAAAATCTTTTATAAATTATCATCTCATTTTACGGGCTCTTCATCTATAGATAAAGCAGCATTTAATAAATTAGAAAAAAGTTTAAAAGAAAATAATTTATTTCATTTTTGTTGTCTTTATGGAATTGACTCTAAATCTCATCTTATTGGTTCTGATTCAGCTGAAGTTGTTAAGCTTTATAAAGAATTTGATACCTCATTAGGTAAATTAGTAGCCAACTTAAAATTACATAAAAGTTACAATGATACATTGATATTAATTTCAAGCGATCATGGCCATAGTAATACATCTAAACATTTTGATTTAGTTGATTTTATGCAGAGTAAAGGAAAAAGTGTCTTTTATTACCCAATGATTCACCAAAAAATTTACAAAGATTTTGATGCTGCAGTAATGGTTTCAGGAAATTCAATGGCACATATATATTTAAAAAATGGAGATTCATGGAGCCATCCGTATGTCCAAAATGACCATAATAATATAATTAATGGCTTACTTCTTCATGATGCAATTGACATAGTTTTATCTAAGAATTTAAAAGGAGGAATAAATATCATAAGTAGAAATGGAAAGGCTATTGTTAAAGACGAAGAGAGTTCCATTTATTATCAACCATTAGAAAATGACCCCTTTAATTATTCATTGCCTGAAGGGTACTACACATATAATGATATTTTGGAAAAAACTTTTGATACTACTTATCCAGATTCTTTAACACAAATATTGCAGTTATTTAATTCTAATAGATGCGGAGATATTGTTGTAAGTGCATCTAACGGTTGGGATTTAAGAGATAAATTTGAGTACCCAGAGCATAAATCTTCACATGGCTCATTAATGGCTCAGCACATAAAAGTTCCGTTAATCTCTAATAGGAAAATAACTTCAAAAGCCATAGCAAGGACAGTTGATGTATTTCCAACAATTCTAGATTTTTTAAACATTTCCGCTGTTAATAAAATTGATGGCCGATCTTTAAACATTTATTGAATCTTGTTTTTTCAAAAGCTTCTTTATGTCTATATATATTTCATCCTCTTTTGCTTTTAAGGCTGCACTTAATTCTTTCACTATCCTATTAAATGCGGTTTCAAGGATTTTTTGTTCCCCAAAAGATAAATCTTTTTTTTGTGATATATCATTTATCTCTCTAAAAACTTCACCTGCCATAATTATGTTTCCACTCTTTAATTTCTCTGTATAGGTTCTATATCTCTTGTTCCAACTCAAATTATCTTCTGTTTTAAATTTTGTTTTTCCTTTGATTAATGACCACAAAGTCTTTAGTTCATTTTTTTTCGCGATTGGCCTCAAACCTCTTGCTTGGACAGATCCCTCAGGAATCATTACTGTTATATCACTATCAACAACTTGTAAAATTAAAAGCTTAAGAGTTTGATCTCCAATACTTTTTTCTTCAATTGAAACTACTTTTACTAAACCATGAGAAGGATAGACTGCATTATCACCTACTTTAAACACATTATTATTATCACACATTGTATAATTGATTCAATTCCTTTGAATTGACTTGAAGATAATTTATGTTTTATATTCAATAAATGACTGTTGAAAACTTGTTAATAAAGTTTAGTGAATCAATGAAGATAGAAGGTTTGTCTTCAACAACAATGGAAGCTTATCTATCAGATGTAAGGAAATATTTTGTTGATAAACAAATCACTGAATCTCAAATTAAAATTTGCTTTAGTGAGGATTCAATAATTAAATATTTTGAAAATTTAATATTTAAACAAGATTCTAAAAATAATATGGTGTACAAGAAAACTTATTTAAATAAAAAGTTCTCATCTTTTTCAAAATTTCTTTTTTATCTTACTGACCAAAAAATTATTTCTTCTAATTTTCTAGAAAAATATGATAGAAAAATTCTATTTGGTCCACTAGATAATGACAATAAGAAAATAAAATATTTAGATCAGAAAACATTATTTAAATTTACAGATTCCTTAATTAAACATTTTGACAATAATAAGTCCAATTTTTATGAGATTAAAAAATCTATCATGATTCTTGTATTAATCTTTACGGGTTTAAGAGTTTCTGAGCTAGTAAATATTAAAGTAAATTCTGTTGATTTGAGCAATCTTGTAATTAGAGATATTCAAAGAAAAGGTGGTACCCTTGGCGATGTTGTTCCTATAGACAAAGAATTTCTTAAGAATTATTTAAGCGAATATCTTTACATGTTAAATTCAAATAACATTGAATCTCTTTGGCTTTTTCCAATTAGAAATGGAAAAAGAACTTCAAGCCAATTATTTTATAACTATATAATTGAACTATCTCAAAAAAACCTTGGATTTAAAGTCCACCCTCATATGATTCGTCATTCCTTTGCAACTGCATTATTATCCAATGGTGCTTCAACAGCTGAGGTTAGAGATATGTTAGGCCATAAAACTATTCTATCAACAGAGAGGTATGAACATATTAATAAAATAAAAAGGAAGTATAATTTGATTAAAGGTTTTTATTCTGAAAAGAATAATGTAATTTGATTTTTTTTTTGGAATTTTTGTTTTTTTTACTATATAATTCCAATTTTTAACATTATGGAAAAGTTTGTTCAAAGGGCGAAGACTTTAATAGAGGCTTTGCCATATATAAAAAAATTCAACTCTAAGACTATTGTTTTTAAATATGGTGGTAGTATAGGGTCAAAAGATTTTTCAAATTTTGCGAGAGATATCGTATTAATGAAGCTAGTTGGAATAAATCCTGTAATTGTTCATGGCGGTGGTGCTGAAATTTCAAAAGTTTTAGAGTCTTTGAAAATAGAATCTAATTTTATCGATGGATTAAGAGTTACATGTCCTAAAACAATGGAAGTTGTTGAAATGGTACTCGGAGGAAAGGTTAATAAAGAGATAGTTTCTAAGATTATTATGAATGGTGGCAAGTCAGTTGGTATTTCGGGAAAAGATGGTGGTTTTTTGAGAGTTAAGAAAGTTAAAGCTTCTAAAAAGTCACAGGATTTAGGAAGAGTAGGGGAAATAACCAAAGTTGATATAAAATTAATAACAGAACTCCAAGATAATGGTTATATACCTGTAGTTGCCCCTATAGGGTCTAATAATAAAGGTGTTTCTTACAATATCAATGCTGATCATGCAGCATCAAAGATTGCATCTTCTTTAAAAGCTGAAAAATTAATTATATTAACGGATGTGCCTGGAATTCAAGATGAAAAAAGAAAGTTAATTTCATCAATAACGAAAAAAACAGCCAATTCTCTTATAAGGAAAGGGGTTATCGCTAAGGGTATGGTCCCTAAGGTTAAATGTTTGGTCCAAGCGCTTATGGATGGAGTAAATAAAGCTCATATTATTGATGGAAGAATACCACATGCAGTAATACTGGAAACCTTCACTGATTCAGGAATTGGAACTGAGATTTTGCTTTGAGGTTCAAGTGAATAATAAAATATTAGAAGATAATTCAAAATATATAATTAGTAATTATTCGAGATACCCAATTTCAATAGTGAATGGTGAGGGATCATATGTTTATGATTCTGAATCAAAAAAATATTTAGATTTTATTTCTGGTATAGCTGTAAACAATTTAGGTCATAATAATAAAAAAATAAATAATGCTATTAATAAACAGCTAAAAAATTTAGTTCATGTTTCGAATTTATTTGTCATACCTAATCAGGTTAATTTTGCTAAAGAAATTGTTAAAAATAAACCAGGCCATAAAGTTTTTTTCTGTAATAGCGGAACAGAGGCTAATGAGGCAGCATTTAAGATTTCAAGAAAATGGGGAATTTTTAATAATAAAAAAACTATTATTTCATTTACTGGTGGTTTTCACGGTAGAACCTTTGGTTCTTTAACCGCTACATGGCCAAAAAAATATAAAGAAGGGTTTTATCCATTGGTGCCCGGTTTTAAAACTGCGGAATTTAATAATATTAAAAGCTTCGAAAAAATAATTAAAAACGATAAAAAGGTGCTAGCAGTAATTGTTGAACCTATTCAAGGTGAAGCAGGAGTTGTTTTGGGATTAAAGCCTTATCTTAAAGAATTAGAAAAAATTTGTAAAAAAAATAATATTTTATTGATTTTTGATGAGGTACAAGTTGGAATAGGTAGAACTGGTAAAATGTATTGTCATGAACATTTTGATATAAAGCCCGATATTTTTACTCTTGCAAAAGCTATAGGTGGAGGATTACCTGTCGGAGCAGTTGTTGCTTCACCAAAAGTTGCTGATTTTTTAACCCCAGGTTCTCATGGAACAACTATGGGAGGAAATCCACTTGCAATGGCTGCAGGTATGGCATCGTTTAAACAAATTAATACAAAATCTTTTTTAAGTAGTGTTACAAGTAAGGGAAAGTATTTTCTTAAAGAACTAAAAAAGTTGAGTAAGAATGATAAGATTAAGGAAGTAAGGGGATTAGGTTTAATCTTAGCTATTGAATTTTTCTCAGCAAAGTTGGCAAAGAAATTTGCTACTTCATGTTTGAATAAAGGATTACTTGTATTATTAACTGAAAAAGTAAACATAAGAATACTCCCACCATTAAATGTAAAAAAATCAGAGATAGATCAATCTATCAGAATATTTAAAAGTTCATTGGAGGATTTAAATGCCTAGGTCTTTAATAAGCATTGATGATTTAACAGAAAAAGAAATACTTAAAATATTAGCTAAAATCGCATATTTTAAGAAGAAAAAGAAAGTTGCTAAACATCTGGGGAAATCAGTCGGTCTTTTATTTGAAAAATTTTCAACTAGAACAAGATTATCTTTTGAGTCTGCTATTGCAAAATTAGGGGCAAATCCAATATTTATTAATAAGCAAGATACTCAGCTATCAAGGGGTGAGTCCATAGTAGAAACCGCTAGAATGTTTTCATTTTATTTGGATGCATTAGTTTATAGAACAGATTCAGATTCTAAAATTAATGATTTTCATAAAGCATCTAATATTCCTATTATTAATGCACTATCTGATCTTGAGCACCCGACTCAAATAATTTCTGATATTTTTACTATTAAAGAGGTCTTTAATAAAAAAAATATTAGAAAAATTAACATATGCTATATTGGTGATGCAAATAATATAGCTATATCTTTTGCAAAGATAGCTAAAATATTAAATTTAAACTTTACTTTTTGTTGTCCTAAAAAATATAGTAAACCCTTAGCAAACATAATAAATAAGGAAATTGGATTATCTTTAACAACGGATACTAATAAAGCATTTCATAATGCTGATGTAGTTTATACTGATGTTTGGACAAGTATGGGTATGGAAAAAGAAAATGCTATTAGGTTGAAAGATTTCAAAAAATATCAAGTAACTAAAACACTTATGAAAAAAACTAGTAATAAATCAGTATTTATGCATTGTCTTCCAGCACATATTGGCGAGGAAGTAACTTTAGATGTTATTAATTCTGATAAATCTATCGTATATCAACAAGCAGAAAATAAACTTTATTCTGCAATGGCGATTATTGATTTTTTCTTAAGTTAAGAAGAATTTTTTGAATTATATTCTTATTGATTCCAAGTTCATTCAGTTCAGCATCTGTTGCAGATGCTATACCATTAATGTCTCTAAACTTTCTTATTAATTTATTAATAGTTTGTTTATTAATTTTAAGAGATGTGAATATTGAAGAGCTAATCATTTCTTTTCCTCTTTTTGATTTGTGAAAATTAATTGCAAATCTATGTGCTTCATTTCTTAAATTTATTAAAATATTTAGTTCATCAGTTAATTTATCGAAATTAATAGCAGATTTGATATCTGGTAGATAAATTTTATCAATTTTCTCATTTCTGGTTGGTTTTGCAATAGATGCTAATCCAATATTTTTTGGTATTAATTTTTTAATTTTATTTAAATGCCCTTTACCACCATCCAAAAGTATAAGATCAGGTCTTTCCCATCCATTTTGACCAATCCTATTAATTCTTCTGCTAATTGCTTCCTTCATCATTCCATAGTCATCAGGACCATTTGTTTTAATATTAAATTTTCTATAAGATGCTTTATCAGGCTTACAATTCTTGAAAGTAACCATAGAGGCCACAGCATTTGTACCCTGAGTATTGGAAATATCGAAGCATTCTATTCGGAGAGGAAGCTGCTTTAAGCTCAAAACTTTTTTTAAATTTTTGAGATTTTTATCTAATTGCTGATCTTCATTAAAATTTGCTTCAAATTGCATCTTAGCATTTTTTTCCGCTAACTCTATAAGTTTTAATTTTTTTCCTTTTTGAATTAATTCGATCTTTAATTCTTTAATACCTAGACTTCTTAAGTCTGATGAAAGTTCTTTTTGGAAATCAAAATCTTTAGGTAAAAAGATTTTTTTTGGTACTGATGACCTCAATGAATAAAATTGTTTAATTATTTCATAGCTTTCCAATTTAATGTTTCTGGTCTTTGAGTGAAAAAAAAGATCTGCTTTATCTATAATGAAACCACCACGAAAGAACAATATTGCTATTTGAATTAAATTACTAGCTGTATGTATACCGATGATATCAGTATTTTTTAGATTTTCTGCACTTACTGCATCAAAATAGTTGTTATTATTGAAGATTTCTAATTCATCTCTTAAGAAAGATGCTTGCTCAAACATTTCTTTTTCTGCAAGCTCATTCATTTTTTTTTCAATATTCTTTTTTAATTCACCAATTTTACCTTTAAAAATATTATTTATTTTTTCAACATTTTCATCATATTCCTGTTTGATTCCATTATCATCACAAGGCCCAAGGCACATGCCTATATCTTTATAAAGACAAGCTCTGGATCTATGCATATTAAATTTAATGTTAGTGCAATCTCTTAAGCCAAAAGTTTTTTGAAAAAACCTTTTTGTTTTCCTTACACTATCAGATGATTTGAAAGGTCCTAAATAAATTGAATCTTTATCTGAACACTTTCTTACAATTGAAATTCTTGGATATTCTTCATTTAACTCAACTCTAATTGACGAATAATTTTTATCATCTTTTAAGAGAACATTATATTTTGGCTGCCTTAGTTTTATTAATTTATTTTCAAGTAATAAAGCCTCTTCCTCATTCCGTGTTGTTATAAAGTCTAGATCAACTGCCTCTAACATTAGAAAGCTCACATTAAGCCTTTTGTCTTTTGACTTAGAGAAATATGATCTAACTCTACTCCTAAGGTTTTTTGCTTTTCCTATATAGAGACTTTCATCATTAGCACTCTTAAAAATATATACACCAGGCTCTAAAGGCAGATTCTTTGTATCTAATTGATTTATATCCACACTTAAAGGTTAGCTGATTTATTCTATTAAAAAACTCAACTATTTTGTTAATATAAATAAATGGATATTGAAAAAATTGTTAAAATAATGGAAAAAGAAAGAAAGGTATCTGAGCCAACTGCAGTTGAAAGCTTTATAGATATAAATAAATCTCGGAATCCTTTTAAAGTTTTAATATCTACGATAATTAGTTTGAGGACTAAGGATGAAGTTACAGCAATATCATCCAAGGCATTATTTAAATTAGCCGATACACCCTCATCTATGTCAAAGATGACTGTAAAAAAAATTGAGAAGGCAATTTATCCATGTGGTTTTTTCAGAAATAAGGCAAAAACAATTCGAGAAATATCAAAGAAAATTGTAAAAGTATATGCTGGCAAAGTTCCTGATTCTATTGAAGAGTTAGTCAAATTCAAAGGAGTTGGAAGGAAGACGGCTAACTTAGTTTTAACATTAGGCTTTGATAAGCCTGCAATATGTGTTGACATACATGTTCACAGAATATTTAATAGACTTGGATATGTTAAGACTAAAAATCCTGATGAAACTGAGATGAAGTTGAGAGACAAACTACCATTAAAATTATGGAAAAGGATAAATTCTTTATTGGTCTTTTATGGTCAGAAAATTTGTAGACCTGTTTCTCCATTCTGCACCGGTTGTAAACTCATTAAATTGTGTAAAAAAAATAATGTCTTAAGTTATAGATAGATGGGTGAGCTTTGTAAACTCACCCATAGTTTATAGATTGTTTTAAACGCTGTAATACATAACGAATTCCATTGGATTTGGTCTTGTTCTCCAAGGAGTAACTTCGTTATCCATTTTGTAGTTTATATATCCTTCAATAAATTCTTTAGTAAACACATCACCTTCAAGAAGGAATTTGTGATCTTTTTGAAGTTCAGCAAGTGACTCAGCCAAAGATGCCGGAACTGATGGATATTTAGATAATTCTTTTTCAGATAATTCGTAAATATCTTGTTCTAATTCCTTAGTTGGTTTAATTTTATTTTTAATACCATCTAGTCCAGCCATTAGTAATGCGGAGAATATTAAATAACAGTTACCAGCAGGATCAGGGAATCTTGTTTCTATCCTTTTAGCTTTTGGACTTTGTGAATACATAGGAATTCTAATTGCCGCACTTCTGTTTCTTGCTGAATGAGCAAGAACTATCGGTGCTTCATATCCAGGCACTAATCTTTTATAAGAATTTATTGTTGAGTTCGTAAATGCACATATTGCTCTTGCATGCTTTAAAACTCCGCCAATGTAATGCAATGCCATATCGCTTAACCCAGCATATTTATTTCCAGCAAAAAGAGGTTTTGAACCCTTCCATATAGATTGATGAACATGCATACCAGAGCCATTATCTGCATATACCGGTTTAGGCATAAATGTTGCAGATTTACCATGATTTTTGGCAACATTTTTGACAATGTATTTATACCAAAGTGTATGATCAGCCATTTGTTTTAATGGAGCAAATCTTAAATCAATCTCTGATTGACCGGGTCCACCAACTTCATGATGATGACACTCTACATGAAGACCACACTCCTGCATCACTTTTACCATATCAGATCTGATGTCCTGGTATGTATCAAGTGGTGAAAGTGGAAAATAACCTTCTTTGTATCTAATTTTATGTCCTGTATTAGGAACTTCATCTTCACCAGAATTCCACTCAGCTTCTTCTGAATCAACTTGATAAAAAGATGAATTGGGTGTTGATTGATACCTAACATCATCAAATACAAAGAATTCTAATTCAGGACCAAAAAAACAAGTATCTCCTATTTTTGTTTTAGCCAAATGTTGTTCAGCCTTAGTTGCAACATATCTTGGATCAAGATCATATCTTTTCTTAGTAAGTGGGTCAGCAACATCACAAATCATTGCCAGGGTAGGGTGAGCCATAAAAGGATCAATTACCGCAGTTGAAGGATCTGGGAGGATTATCATATCGCTATTATTAATAGCTTGCCATCCTCTAATACTTGATCCATCAAAACCCATTCCATCTTTGAAAGTACCAGCATCTATTTCAGATGCAGGAAAACTTGTATGTTGCCATTGGCCCAAAATATCACAGAACCTTAGATCAACAAATTCAATTTTCTTTGACTTAATTAATTTAAGTACATCATTAGCTGTTTTACCCATATTATTCCTCCTTTTTTTTGCAGAAAATTAAACCGCAGAATCTCCAGTTTCACCAGTCCTAATTCTTATAGCTTGTTCAACTGAAAAAACAAAAATCTTACCATCACCTATTTTATTAGTATTAGCTGAAGATTGTATTGCTTTAACTACATCATCAACTTTATCATCAGATACAGCGATATCTAATTGAATTTTAGGAATAAACTCAATCTCATATTCTGCACCTCTGTAGACTTCAGTATGCCCTTTTTGCCTACCAAAACCTTTAACTTCAGATACTGTCATACCTGTTACACCTACTGACTTTAAAGCCTCTTTCACATCGTCTAGTTTGAAAGGCTTAATAATAGCCTGAATCATTTTCATTTTGAATCCCTCCCACAGGATAAATTATGTCATTGAATATATTATGACACATATTAAAGAAATGCGTTAAAAAGCATTATCTTTACTGAATTACGGCAATTAATGTGCCAAGTAAAATCTATTTGTCTTCTATTTATATCGTAAAAAATATTAAATTTAAATCTTTTTAGAATAAAACATTATAGGTGGCATATATGTTTGATTCGTTCATTCCCTGATAAGGAAGTTCTTCATATTGAGCTTTAAGTCTTAAAATTTGGTTTTTAGTAATCTTACTATCAAGCCCGAAGGATACAATGTATCTAGTAGATCTTCGGTTTTTAGTTAAGTCTACAGATGTAATACCAGAAACACCGTTTGGAGATAGTTTTGAGACATTATGAGAA
>CENN01079817.1_pt1 | contig 15702 bp, 12 predicted proteins | sample 530151 | NCBI WGS metagenome assembly CENN01 (sample SAMEA2591084, study PRJEB7988) | marine metagenome | isolation source: saline water (ENVO:00002010), including
AAGCTTCATAGTCAAATAGAAGACTACAATAAATTAGGTATTTCAATTAATTACCTAGCATTTCCAAGATCAGGACTTGGCACAGAGTCATTTTCTAAAATGGTTGGAGCTTGGTGCTCAAAAAACAAAAGAGATAGTATTTCTAAATTAAAAAATGATGAAAACATTGAAATCAATTTCTGTGATAGTCAACCTGTTTCAAATCATTTTGTAATTGGTCAAAAAATTGGTGTGGATGGAACACCGGCGATAATTATGCCAAATGGAAAACTTTTACCTGGATACCTCTCACCTTCAGAACTTTTTGAGAGATTAAAAGGATAAAATTATGCCAGATCAAGAATTTAAGAACGCTGGCAAACTGCCTCCATATATTTTTGCGGAAATTAATTCACTTAAATCAAAAGCCAGATCTAATGGAGAAGACATAATAGATTTTGGTATGGGTAATCCAGATCAGTCAACACCCAATCCAGTAGTAGATAAGTTGATAGAAACTGTTAAAAATCCAGCAACTCACAGATACTCTCAATCTGCAGGATTACCTAAATTAAGAGCTGCTATGAGAGATTGGTACATTAGAAGATATGAAGTAGATCTTGATATTGATTCTGAAATTGTTACATGTATGGGCTCTAAAGAGGGTATTGCCCATCTAGCGCTTGCTACATTGTCAAATGATGATAATGTTTTAGTGCAATCTCCTACATATCCAATACATTCATATGGTGTTGTCATAGCTGGTGCAAATCTTCACTCAATTAGTTTAAAAAATAACGAAGATACTTTTATAGAGGACATAGAAAAAAAAATTATAAGTCTAAAAAGCAAACCAAAAATGATAATTATTAATTTTCCTTCTAATCCTACAACCGAGGCTGTGTCAATAAACTTTTTTGAAAAAATTGTTGAGATTGGAAAAAAATATGATATTTGGATAATTCATGATCTGGCTTATGCTGATATTGTATTTGATGGTTATAAGGCGCCGTCAATACTCCAAGTTACTGGAGCAAAAGATATAGCAGTTGAATTTTTTACTCTATCAAAATCCTATAATATGCCTGGATGGAGAGTAGGATTTTGTTGTGGCAATAAAGAATTGGTTGGCGCATTGATAAAAATTAAGTCATATATGGATTATGGAACATTTACACCAATTCAAGTTGCAGCTATCAAAGCAATTAATGAATGTGATAATGAGGTGAATCAAATTAGACAAATATATGAAAATAGAAGAAATGAATTATGCGATGGATTAAATAGAATAGGGTGGGATGTCACTAAACCTCTTGCAACAATGTTTGTTTGGGCTAAGATACCGAAAAAATTTAATGACTTAGGATCATTGGAGTTTAGTAAATTATTAATTAAACATGCAAAGGTTGCTGTTTCACCAGGAGCAGGGTTTGGGGAAGATGGAGATGACTATGTTAGATTTTCACTTATTGAAAACGAGCACAGGACGCGACAAGCAGTTAGAGGAATTAGAAATTTTTTCAATGGTTAGTAAATGAAAAATATAAAAATTGGAATTTGTGGTTGGGGCAATGTAGCTACCGGTCTTTTTAGTGCTTTAAATACTAATAAAGATATTTTAGAAAAGAATTCTGGTGCATCATTTTCAATAAAGGTTATTGGCGCAAGAAGAGACAATCCAAAATGTGATCCTGGAAATACTTGCATTGAAAGGGATATTTTCGAAGTTGTAAATCATGATGTTGATGTTTTAGTTGAGCTTATTGGTGGTGTTGAAACTGCAAGAGAGTTAATTCTTCATGCAATTAGAAATAAAAAACATGTTATTACTGCAAATAAAGCAGTGATTTACAGTCATGGTAATGAAATTTTTGCTGAAGCTAAAAAATATGGTGTTCATATACTTTTTGAATCCGCAGTGTGCGCAGGAACACCAATCATCAAGTTATTCAAAGAAGAGTTAGCAGGTAATAATATTTCAAAGATATCTGGAATGTTAAATGGAACCTCTAATTTTATTCTATCAAAAATGGAGGATGGAGGTGATTTTGAACCAACCCTAAAAAATGCTCAAGAAGAAGGTTATGCAGAGCCTGATCCCACTTTTGATATTGAAGGAACAGATGCTGCTCATAAAATTGGTATACTTGCATCTTTAGCATATGGATTATCATTACCGCCCAAAAATTTTCATATCGAAGGGATAACAAAGATTGAAAAAAATGATTTTCGTTATGCTGCTGAGCTTGGTTATACAATCAAGCATCTTGCTGTAGCAAAACTCAATGATGATAATTTAGAGTTACGAGCACATCCAGCTTTATTAGACTTAAATTCACATTTAGCAAATCTCAAAGGAGTTAGAAATGGGATCGAGGTTGATACAGACTTAATTGGTAAAATACATATTGCTGGATCAGGCGCAGGACAAGAATCTACAGCTTCTGGGCTAATATCTGATTTAGTTTATTTATCAAATTCTTTAGAAAATATGCAAAAACTAAACGAATCAAATAAAAATGATCAAATTCCAATTCTCGAATTCACTGATTTAATTTTTCAATACTATTTCTACATTGAAGCAGAGGATATTCCGGGTGTAATGGCTTCAATTAGTTCTTTAATGGCAAAAAATAACATTGGTATAGATAGCATTATTCAAAAAGATAAACTTGATAAAAATCATGTACCAATAATTCTAGTAACCAATCCATTTCAAGAAAAGGAACATGAAGCCCTTTTAAATGAACTCTCTCAGATTGAATCAATTAAAATAGTAAGATCTATAAGAATTGAAAAATAAAACATAATGTTATTTCATAGTACTCGAGGCAAAGATTCAAATAAAAGTTTTGAAGAGGTATTAATGCAAGGTCTTGCATCTGATGGAGGGTTGTTTATGCCAAATGAATGGCCTCAAGTAGATATTTCGAAACTAAAAGAAATGAATTCTTTCATAGAAATTGCAAAATATATTGTACCTTTATATACAAAATCGTCATTTACCGATGAGCAAGTTCAAAAAATACTTGATAATACTTGGCATAGTTTTTCTGATTCAAATTTGGCAAAAATAAAAGAGCTTGATGACTCAAAAATCATTCTTGAGCTTTTTCATGGACCCACTGCAGCATTTAAGGATTTTGGATTACAACTTGCTGCAAGTTTTTTTAATGAGAGCTTAATTAGATCAAATAAAACTGCAATTGTTTTAGGAGCCACATCAGGAGATACAGGCTCAGCAGCAATTGACTCTTGCAAAAGATTTGATTCAATAAAAAGTTTTATCCTTCTGCCTGAGGGAAATATGTCTGAAGTACAGAGAAGACAAATGACTACTGTCAATTCAGATAATGTATTTGTTTTAAAAGTAAATGGTACATTTGATGATTGTCAAAATATTGTTAAAGAGGGATTTAAAGTAAGATCATTTCTGAAAAATGATCAATATTTGTTAGCTGTAAATTCTATTAATTGGGTAAGAATAATAGGTCAAATATGTTATTACTTTTATGCATCGTTAAAAATTAGTAAATTTAAAGAAAAACTAAGTTTTTCTGTCCCAACTGGGAATTTTGGGAATGTTTTTGCTTGCTACTCGGCATTTAAAATGGGTATGCCTCTCAATAAAATAATTGTTGCAGTTAATAACAATAATATATTACATAGATTTTTTGAGAATAATGACTATTCAAAAAATGTAGTTAAAGAAACAATTTCACCAAGCATGGATATAAGTATAGCGAGTAATTTTGAAAGACTTATTTATGATTTTTATGCGAATAGAGATTCAAATTTATGCTCAGAATTATATTCAAATTTTCCGGAGTATCCTATTAGTGTTGAAAAAGAGTTATGGAAAAAATCTAAAGAGTTATTTGCAAGCTATACGGTTGACGATACCTCAACTGTAACTGCAATGAGAGATGTTTATAAATCATATGATTACTTGGTGGATCCTCATACCGCTGTTGCACTTGAATCATCAGAGAAGCTCAAAGGTTTATATACTGGTAAAAATATTATTCTTGCAACCGCTCATCCAGCAAAATTTCCTAAAATTCTTGAAGAAGCAAGCTTAAAAATATCAAGCGTACCAGAAAGACTATCTTTGATATTTAACAAAGAAGAGCGATTTTTCGATCTACCTGCTTCCAAGGAGAAGATATTTAATTTTATTTCAGATCATAATAAATAGTCATGGATACAATTGAACTAAAATCTTCCTTAAAGGATCTTGAAATACGTTTAATAGAAATTAGAGATGGAGTATTCAATCTTATTGCAAAAGAAGATAGATTAAAGGAAATTGAAAATGATCTTACTAAAGAGGAAGTATGGTCTGACTTAGATTTATCACAAAAAATAAACAAAGAAAAAACTTCAATAGAAAAAAATATCAACTTATTTAAATCTGTCTTTGAAAAAGTTTCAGATAATATTGTTCTTTTGGAAATCGCAATTGATGAATCAGATCAACAATCAGTTATAGAAATTTCAAAAGAATATCCAAATCTTCAAAAACAAGTCGATGATTTAGAGTTAAGCAAAATGTTCACAAAAAAAATGGATTCTTCATCTGCCTATATTGAAATTCAGTCAGGCTCAGGAGGAACCGAAGCGCAAGACTGGGCAGAGATGTTATTAAGAATGTATTCTAAATGGGCAGAAAGTAGAGATTTTTCAATAGAGGTAACTGACATATCTTACGGAGAAGTTGCAGGAATTAAATCAGCTACAATTCATGTAACAGGCGATCACTCATATGGATGGTTGAGAACCGAGACAGGAGTTCATAGACTTGTAAGAAAATCTCCCTTCGATTCAGGTAACAGAAGACATACGTCTTTTGCATCAGTTTTTATTTCACCCGAAGTAGATGATTCAATAGAAATTACCATTAATAATTCTGATATAAGGGTAGACACCTACAGAGCATCTGGTGCAGGAGGTCAACATGTCAATAAAACTGATTCTGCTGTAAGGCTAACACATGTTCCAACAGGAACTGTTGCTCAGTGTCAAAGTGGAAGGTCACAACATAAAAATAAAGAAAGTGCATTAAAACAATTAAAATCTAAGCTTTACGAGTTAGAATTACATAAGCAAAATGAAGAAAAAAGGGAGCTAGAAGAAAGTAAATCAGACATAGGGTGGGGTAATCAAATTCGTTCCTATGTTTTAGATCAGTCTCGAATTAAAGATTTAAGAACAGGATACGAATCAGGAAATACAAATGCAGTTCTTAATGGGGATTTAGACGAATTTATGAAAACAAGTTTAAAAGCAGGAGTATAAATGTCAGAGGAAAATATTGGTGGAGAAGATTCAATTATTGATGAACGTAGAAAAAAATTAGAGATTCTTCGAAAAAATAATAAAGCGTATATAAATGATTTTCAAAAAAATCATTACGCTGATGACCTTCATACAAACAATGATTCTTTTTCAAAAGAAGAATTAGCCAAAAAAGATATCAATAATATTTCAATAGCAGGAAGAATTATCCTGAAGCGAGTTATGGGGAATGCAAGCTTTGCTACGATTAGAGATAAAAGTGGAGATATTCAAATATATGTAAGTAAAAATACCATTCCTGAGGAAGCTTATGAAGATTTTAAAACATGGGACCTTGGAGATATTGCTGGTGTAACTGGAAAATTGTTCAAAACAAAAACCAATGAACTAACAATTGAAGCAGACGACGTTGTTTTATTAACTAAAGCCATAAGACCAATGCCAGACAAATTCAAAGGACTGGCGGATATTGAAACAAAATATAGACAAAGATATCTTGATATCATGAGTAACGAAGATTCTAAGAATGTTTTTTTGAGTAGAACGAAAATCATTGAATCTCTAAGATCTTCTCTTATAAATAGAGACTTCATAGAAGTTGAAACTCCAATGATGCATCCAATTCCAGGTGGAGCGGTTGCAAGACCTTTTATAACAAAGCATAACGCGCTTGATAGAGATTTATTCTTAAGAGTAGCTCCAGAGCTATATCTAAAGAGATTGCTTGTTGGTGGTTTTGAAAGAGTATTTGAAATAAATAGAAGTTTTAGAAATGAGGGTCTGTCAACAAAACACAATCCTGAATTTACAATGCTCGAATATTATGAAGCATATTCAACTTTAGAAAAAACTATAGAATTTACAGCTAAGATGATTGCTGAGGCTGCTGAACTAGTTGCTGGAACAAAAAAATTAGTTTGGGGAGAGGATGAAATAGATTTATCAAAAATAAAAAAAGCAAATTTAATCGACTTAGTTATTGAGAATAATTCTAAAATTTCAAAAAATGAAATAAAAAAAATGAACGGTAAACAATTACTAAATCTTTTTGAGGAAACAGTTGAAAAGAATTTAATAGAACCTACATTTGTAATTGGCTACCCAACGTCAGTATCACCCTTATCAAGAAAAAATAACGAAAATCCAGATATTGCCGATAGATTTGAACTATTTATAGGCGGCAAAGAAATAGCTAATGGTTTTTGTGAACTTAATGATCCTGATGATCAGGCTGAAAGATTTAAAGATCAAGTTAAAGCAAAAGAATCAGGAGATAAAGAGGCGATGTCATTCGATGAAGACTACATAATAGCTCTTGAGCATGGTATGCCACCAGCTGTTGGCGTTGGTATTGGTTTGGATAGGTTGGTGATGTTAATTACTAACAAAACATCAATAAGAGACGTTATATTATTTCCACAACTTAAATCTTAGATCACCATCTAAACTTGTCAAAATTTTCTGGATTTGCCCAACCCTCTGGATTATTCCATGATCTTTTATTGTTATACGTTTTTAAGTTGTATGAAAAACACTCAAGATTATTGTTTGCGTCTTTGAATTCCTGTTGAAATCCAAGCTTAGTCATCTTCATATCGTTATTAGCTTCTAAAGAACCAAATATTACAATTTTTTGACTTAAAAGATTTTTTATCATGCCAATTTCATCTTCAGAAAGCATAATATCTTCAAACACTACAAACAAATTATCATCACTGGTGTTTGTAGGTGAAATTATTGGCTCAATAACTAGATTTTTTATTTTTGTTTTTTCCAAACGCTTTGCAATTTTAGAAACATCTTGCTTAGTAATTAAAGATAAATTAATACATTCTTCATCCTCAATTATATTAAATAGGAAGGCATTTCTAGTTTTTTCTTTTGTATTCATTTTAAAAGATGTTCGACATCTTTCCTTTCTGACTCAAGTTCATCTAAAGAGATTTTAAATTTTTCTTTTGCTAACTCAGATAATGTTAGATCTCTTTTAATGTCAATTTCACCATTAGGTAGACATATTAAAGGAAAACCACAAATCAATCCTTCTGGAGCTCCATATGAACCGTCACTTGCTATAGCTGCACTAAAAGAGTCACCATCACTTGTAGGAGTTTCGCATGCAATTATTGTATCTAAGGCCGCCTTTGCAGCAGATGTTGCAGAAGAAGCACCTCTTGCTTCAATTACTGCTTTGCCTCTTTGCTGAACAACAGGTAGAAAATCATTTTCAATCCACTCTTTGTCATTGATAATTTCAGAAGCAGACTTTCCCTTAATATAAGCATTCTCACAATCAGGGTACATTGTTGGACTATGATTGCCCCAAATAACCATATTCTTAATATCTGAAATGTTAAAATTTGTTTTTTTTGCAATAACTGATTTTGCTCTATTAGAATCAAGCATTGTCATAGCCATCCACAATTGAGATTTTTTTCCAGCAGAATTCATTCCAATTAAAGCATTTGTGTTTGCTGGATTTCCAACAACTAAAATTTTTGCATTATCCTTCCCAAATTCACCAATACATTTGCCCTGATCAACAAAAATACCACCATTTATTTTTAGTAGATCTGATCTTTCTTCTATTTTTTTTCCTTCGTAAACAATTCCTCTCGGAATACTTCCAACTAATAAAAACCAATCTGCATCAATTGCTGCTTCAGCAAAATTGTCAGTGAAAGTAACATTACCCATATTTGGAAAATATGAATCTTCTAATTCCATAACCAGACCCTCAAGCTTATTAACAACTTGTGGAATTTCCACTAAACAAAGATCAACAATTTTATCGCCAAATGTTCGCCCGTCCACTAATCGAGGTATTAGAGAATAAGCTATTTGTCCTGCAGCACCAGTTACAACTACTTTTACTTTTGAATTCATTTTTATTTTATAGATTAATTACATGTTAATTATAATAGGAAATAAACTCTGCATAGTAAAAATTTAATATATTGATTAGAATAATCGATCTGAGTTTCATAATTTTCATTGTTTAGGAGAAATATAATGAGCATAAGGTTTGATAACAAGGTTGCAATAGTAACTGGCGCTGGTGGAGGTATCGGCAAAGAGCATGCTTTAGAGCTTGCTAAAAGAGGCGCTAAGGTGGTTGTTAATGATCTTGGAGGAACCGTCGATGGGAGTGGTGCTAGTGATGCAGCCAATGAAGTTGTTGAACTGATCAAATCAAATGGGGGAGATGCATTTGCTAATGGAGCAAGTGTTACAGATTTAAACGCAGTGAAAGCTATGGTTGATCAAACAATGGATCAATGGGGCAGAATTGATATCTTGGTAAATAATGCTGGAATACTGCGTGACAAAAGCTTTCATAAAGTAACAATGGAAGATTTTAATTTAGTTATGGATGTTCATTTTCAAGGAAGTTTAAATTGTACTCATACAATTTTTCCTATTATGAGAGAGCAAGAATATGGAAGAATAATTTTTACAAGCTCTTCAAGCGGAGTTTTTGGTAATTTTGGGCAAACAAATTATGGTTCAGCAAAAATGGCAATGGTTGGACTTATGAATACTCTGAAACTTGAAGGACAAAATAAAAATGTTTATTCCAATGCAATAACGCCTGTTGCTTATACCAGAATGACTGAAGGATTAATCCCTGAAGATTTTGGAAAAAATTTACAACCAGAATATATAACACCAGCTATGATTTATCTAGCTAGTGAAAATGCACCTAATGGAGCAATTGTTGCTGCAGGAGCAGGTGTATTTTCTAGAATTTTCATTCATGAAACAATGGGAGTATCTTTAGGTATGGGTGAGGATATGACTCCAGAAAATATTGATGCAAATTGGGACAAAATTTCTGATATGACAGATGCTAGAGCTCTCCAAAATGGAGGAGAACAGACGTTAAAGTTCTTTGAATTGATTAATAAAGAATAGTTTAAATTGAAAAACTTGGACGGCTTGATATTTTTTTCACATATCTATCTAAATTTTGAAAATCCTCAATAGCGAGCTTGTTTAGCCTTATAATGAATTGAAGTGAAGTAACCATCTGCAGATCTGCATATGTGAGCTTGTTACATGTTATGTAATTCTTACCTTCTAAATGTTTTTCGTAATATTCTAGTGATTCCTTTCCAACTTCTCTTTGAGCTAAGCCAAAATCTTTATTTTGATTTTCCATTTCACTCATAGCAGGATGAGTATGTCTAAATCCATGACCTAATGGGATCACTAATTCAAACGTTACTCTTGAATACCACATTTCTATCAAAGCTATTTCTGAGGGATTTTCACCAAACATATTTGGTTGTGGATATAAACATTCTAAGTATCTGCAGATAGCAGTTGTTTCAAGAATTACTTCATCGTTATCAAGCTGAAGAGCAGGTACTCTAGAATTAGGAGCAATTGCTTTGTATGCCTGCTTTTTATGTTCTAATTTTCCAAGATCAAGATTTATTATCTCAATATCAGTTATATTTTTTTCAGCAAGATAAATTAATACTTTTCTTGGATTAGGAGCACTTTTGCTTGAATATAGTTTCAATAATTATTCCCAATTTAAAGCTCCACCTACCTGATATTCAGTTACACGGGTTTCAAAAAAGTTTTTTTCCTTTCTTAGGTCAATGATTTCTGACATCCAAGGAAATGGGTTGCTTACCCCAATAAACTCTTCATCTAGGCCAAGCTGAGTAAGTCTTCTGTTAGCAATAAACTTGAGATATTCCTCCATCATTGATGCATTCATGCCAAGAACACCCCTGGGCATTGTATCCCTTGCATACTGAATTTCTAGCTCTGTACCCTCAAGAATCATCTGAGCAGCTTCAGCTTTCATTGCATCATCCCATAGATGTGGGTTTTCAATTTTAATTTGATTAATCACATCAATTCCAAAATTCACATGCATAGATTCATCTCTTAATATGTATTGGAATTGCTCAGCAGTTCCAGTCATTTTGTTTCTTCTGCCCATTGATAATATTTGAGTAAATCCACAATAGAAAAATATACCCTCTAGAACACAGTAAAAAGCGATTAAATTTTTGAGCAACTGCTTATCTGTTTCAACTGTTCCAGTTTTGAAGTCTGGATCAGATATCTCTTGAGTATATTTTAATCCCCATGATGCTTTACGAGCGACACAAGGTACTTCTCTATACATATTAAAGATTTCACCCTCATCCATACCAAGAGACTCAATACAATATTGATAAGCATGAGTATGAATAGCTTCCTCTAAGCTTTGCCTTAAAATATATTGTCTACACTCTGGGTTTGTAATTAATCTATAGATCGCAAGAACTAAGTTATTAGCAACTAATGAATCAGCAGTTGAGAAGAAACCAAGATTTCTCTTAACGATTATTCTTTCGTCTTCAGTTAATCCATCTTCAGATTTCCATAGCACTATGTCATTTGTCATATTAATTTCTTGAGGCATCCAATGATTTGCACTACCGTCAAGATATTTTTGCCATGCCCATTCATATTTGAAAGGAACAAGTTGATTAAGGTCAGCTTTGCAGTTGATCATCATTTTCTGATCAACCTCGACTCTTCCATTAGCCATCATTTCATCCAGCTCTTCAATACCGGCTGTTTCATCTAAATTATTAATTGCTTCTCTTGCTGCTTCTGCCCTTGTGCCTTCTTCAATTTCTGATTCAGGTACTTTTGCAATAGGTTCTTCAGCTTTTTTAACAACCTGTGGCTGATTTTTTTCTTTTACAACTTTTGCAGCAACTTCTTGTTGCAAAGGGCTTGTTGTTTCTTCTTTTCCGTATTCATCCCAATTTAACATAATATTTCTCCTTTAATTTATTGACACGCTTCACAATCTGGATCATCGAGAGAGCATGCATCTGGAATTGGTGCAGCAGCTCCTAATTCTTGTGTATCTTTTTGATTTTCGTTTGAACTAACAGCATTTAACTTGCCTTGTTGTACTGTTGATTTTTCAGTTGATGTAGCAGCTATGGATCGTAAATAATAAGTAGTTTTTAATCCAGAATACCAGGCCATTCTGTATGTTATATCTAATTTTTTACCGTCGGCATTACCAATATAAAGATTTAATGATTGCGCCTGGTCAATCCATTTTTGTCTTCTGCTTGCAGATTCAACTATATATCTTGGTTCTACTTCAAAGGCTGTTGAAAAAAGTTTTTTTATATCATCTGGAATTCTTGAAATTTCTGATAGGCTACCCTCAAAATACTTCAGATCATTAATCATCACATCATCCCAAAGATCAAGTCCTTTTAATTTTTTGACCAAGTGTGGATTAACAATTGTAAATTCACCAGACAAATTAGATTTTACATATAAGTTTTGGTAAGTTGGTTCAATTGACTGCGTTACGCCAGTTATATTTGATATCGTTGCCGTTGGTGCTATCGCCATCACATTTGAATTTCTCATTCCATCTTGTTTAACTTTTTTTCTTAACTTGTCCCATTCCAATGTTTCAGACCTATCAACTTTTATGTATTCCTTTCCTCTATGTTCTTCTAAGACTTCAATTGAATCCTTTGGAAGTATTCCTTTGCTCCATAGAGATCCCTCGAATGACTCGTATGCTCCTCTTTCCTTTGCAAGTTCTGTAGATGCATATATTGCGTTATAGCTTATTAGTTCCATGCTTCTGTCTGCAAACTCAACAGCATCTTCACTGCAGTAAGGAATGTCTTGCATGTAAAGAGCATCCTGGAATCCCATTAAACCAAGCCCTATTGGCCTATGCCTATAATTTGAGTTTTTTGCGGTATCTACAGAGTAATAGTTAATGTTAATAACGTTGTCGAGCATCCTAATTGCTGTAGACACAGTTTTCTTTACTTTTTCTTCATCAAGTTTTCCATCTTTCATATGATTCGCTAGATTAACCGAACCTAAATTACAAACAGCTATTTCTTTATCAGCACTTGTATTCAAAGTAATTTCTGTGCACAAATTAGAAGAATGAATAACACCAGCATGTTGCTGCGGTGATCTTAAGTTGCATGAGTCTTTGAATGTTATCCATGGATGACCAGTTTCAAATAACATGGTTAACATTTTTCTCCAAAGCTCTTTTGCAGGAACTGATTTATGTTGATTTATCTCACCAGTTTTCGCTTTTTCTTCGTATTCTTCATATCTTTTCTCAAACATCTTTCCAGTCAAGTCATGTAAGTCTGGTGTTTCGCCTGGTGAAAATAAGGTCCAATTCTTATCTTGTTCTACTCTTTTCATGAATAAGTCAGGTACCCAATTTGCTGTATTCATGTCATGTGTTCTTCTTCGTTCATCCCCTGTGTTTTTTCTTAATTCTAAAAATTCTTCAATATCTAAATGCCAAGTCTCAAGGTAACCACACATTGCTCCTTTTCTTTTTCCGCCTTGGTTGACTGCAACTGCTGTATCGTTTGCAACTTTAAGAAAGGGTACCACTCCCTGACTTTTTCCATTTGTTCCTTTTATGTATGAGTTCATAGCTCTCACAGGAGTCCAATCATTTCCTAACCCGCCAGCCCATTTGGATAACAATGCGTTATCTTTCATAGCTGAAAAAATACCATCTAAATTATCAGGAATAGTAGTTAAGTAGCAGGATGATAATTGAGGTCGTTTTGTACCAGAGTTAAAAAGAGTTGGAGTAGAGCTCATATAATCGAAACTTGATAGTAATCTATAAAACTCAATTGCTCTTTCTTCTCTTTTTTCTTCTTCTATTGCTAAACCCATAGCAACTCTCATGAAAAACACTTGAGGTAATTCGTATCGGGTATCATCACAATGAATAAAATATCTATCGTATAAAGTTTGCAATCCTAAATAAGTAAATTGATTGTCTCTTGAGTATTCAATAGCATTTCCAAGCATATTTAAATCATAAGTTTTCAGCTCTGGATCTAATATATCTAATTCAATACCTTTATCTATATAGGCTTTAAATGCTTCAGGATAATACTTTTCCATTTCTTGATAAGTAGACTCTTCTGCTACTCCGAGAAAACTAAGGGCTTCATTTCTTATTTGATCCATCAATATTCTTGCAGTCACAAATGAATAATTTGGTTCTTTTTCAACTTTTGTTCTTGCTGACATGACTAAGCTTGTTCTCATATCTGAGATAGACACACCGTCGTATAAATTTTTTAAAGCTTCCTCTAGCACCTCATTCATTGAGACATGCTCAAGCCCTTCACATGCATCATTAATTAAACCTGCCAACCTTTCAACATCAAGAGGCACTATTGATCCATCACTTTTTGTTATATTAATTGCTGGTGTGTCTGGAATATCGAAGTCAGGTGTTTCTATTTTTCTTTGTTGTGTTCTGTCTGCCCTGTAAAGAATATAACTTTTTGCTACTTTTAATTCCTCAGCTCTCATCAATTGGAGTTCCACTTGATCTTGTATCTCTTCAATATGCAGTGTTCCACCAGATGGCATCCTTCTTTCAAAAACTTCTATGACGTCAGATGTTATATCATCAACTTTTTTATGAATCCTTTCACTGGCTGCTGCATTTCCAGATTCAACTGATAAAAAAGCTTTTGTTATAGCAACTTTAATTTTATCTTCTTCAAAACTGACCACTTTTCCATTTCTTTTTATGACTCTTAGTTTTCCTGGTGCAGTTATTTCAATTTCTGTCAATGGTGTGTTTTGTTGATTCTGTATTTTTGTTTCTTGTTGTCTTTCCATATTTTTTGTCTTTCCCTATCTTTTTTACCGCATTAATCCATCTCTGTTATGTAAGAGTTTTAAGATTCGCTTTGTATGAAGTCTAGCGTGTCTGCAATTACACCAACTTTTTTTCCACTCTTGCTAATATTACACACGATCGGGGTAAAGAATCAAGTAAAAAACACTATATATTGTGATATTTTTATATTTTATTACCATATAGTGTATATAAAGTGTTTTTTTGCTGTTGGTAACAAGTGTACAAATTGTGGATAATTAAATATTAAAGGAACAAATTATGACAAACTTTCTATCAATTGATCAGGGTACAACAAGCTCAAGGGCTGTAATATACAATGAAGATGATATTGCAATTTATGACTCTCAAAAAGAATATAGCTTAGATTTTCCAAATGATGGTTGGGTTGAAGCGGACCCAAGCACATTATTGCAAACAGTGAATCAATGTTTAGATGATGTGCTTCGAGAGAGAAATATAGATATTATTTCCTGCGGCATTACAAATCAAAGAGAAACAACTATTGTATGGTCAAAGGATTCGGGTATTCCAATTTACCCAGCAATTGTTTGGCAAGATAGGAGAACAAATGATCTCTGTGAAAGCATGAGATCTATTAAAATAGATAATTTGATTAAAGAAAAAACTGGATTGATCTTAGATCCTTATTTTTCAGCTACAAAAATTAAATGGATTCTTGATAATGTAGATGGCGCAAGAAAAAAAGCAGAGAATGGCGAATTATTATTTGGAACTGTAGACACATTTCTAATTTATAACTTAACTTCAGAAAAGAATCACTTTACTGATATTACAAATGCATCAAGAACAATGCTTTTTAATATAGTAGAAAAAAAATGGGATGAAGAATTATTAAAACTCTTTGATATACCGATTTCTATGATGCCTAAAGTCAAATCTTGTGACGCCTACTATGGAACGATCAAAAAAAATGATAAAAAAATTCCCATTAATGGTGTAATTGGCGATCAACAGAGCGCATTAGTTGGTCAAGGATGTTTTCAAAAAGGAGATATAAAATCCACTTATGGCACTGGCTGTTTTTTAATAGTAAATACTGGTGATGAAGTAATAAATGTAAAAGAAGGATTATTAACAACTATTGGATATGAGTTAAATAATGAGGTTTGTTATGCACTTGAAGGCAGTATTTATTCTTGTGGGACTCTTGTGAAATGGCTAAGAGATAAAATGAAATTATTTAATAATGCTTCTGAAAGTGAAAATTTCATGAATAAAAATTGGAACTCTAATAATGTTTTGTTTCTTCCTGCATTAAATGGTTTGGGTGCCCCATATTGGAACTCAGAAATTAGAGGTGGTTTTTATGGAATAACACAAAGTTCTTCAAAAAATGATTTAATAACAGCGGTATTTAAATCAATTTGTTTCCAAACCTTAGATATTGTAAAAATTTTTAAAAAATATGATATTTCTATCAATCAGTTAGCAATAGATGGAGGTATGGTAAACAATAAAAGCTTCTGTCAAATGCTTTCAGACATAATACAAACAGATGTTTTTAGGCCAACAAACTCAGAATCTACTGCACTAGGGGCATGTAAGGTAGCTAAAATAGGTTCTGGTTTAAATTTCAAAGACGAAATTATAGATGGCACAAAATATTGTCCGAATAAATCTTTAAAATCAATCCAGAATGAAGATTTTTCTAAATGGGTTAACTATATAGATCGCAGTATTAAAAGCATAAAATAACCTATTAT
>CENN01005788.1_pt1 | contig 15466 bp, 13 predicted proteins | sample 530151 | NCBI WGS metagenome assembly CENN01 (sample SAMEA2591084, study PRJEB7988) | marine metagenome | isolation source: saline water (ENVO:00002010), including
CGGGTATCCCGCAACACCGTGATCCTCGCCTATCAGGCCCTGATGGACAGCGGTTATATTGAGGCGGTCAGCCGGTCAGGGTTTATTGTCTCACCGGATGCCCCGGTATCGGCAATTTCGCCATCGGATAACACCACGATCCAGCAGGATCAGGTGGACTGGGGTGAGAAATTCATTCGTGAGCCAACACCGCTCAATGTCATCAGCAAGCCGCTCAACTGGCGTGAATACCAGTACCCTTTTACCTATGGTCAGATTGATGCCAGGCTGTTCAGCCATTCGGAATGGCGCGATTGCTCCCGTCAGGCGCTCGGGACGCGTGATTTCAGCATGACCGCAGGCGATTTCGGCCAGCATGATGACCCGCTGCTGGTGGATTATATCGCCTCCAACAGCCTGCCGCGTCGCGGTATCCGGGTGCCGACCAGCCAGATCATTGTCACCCTGGGGGCGCAGAACGCGCTGTTTCTGCTGGCCCAGTTGCTGGTTGATGAAACCCGCAAGGTTGTGGTTGAAGACCCGTTCTACCCCGATTTGCGTGAATTGCTGAAACAGCGCACCCCAAACCTGACCACCCTGCCCGTTGATGATCACGGCATCGTCCTGGATGAGGCGGTCATCGCCGAGGCTGATATCGTCATTGTCACGCCCAGCCACCAATGCCCGACCACCGCCACGCTCAGCCTGGAACGCCGCAAGCGGCTGCTTGAGCTGGCGATTGAACATGATGTCCTGATCATCGAGGATGACTACGAGTTTGAGATGAACTTTCTGGAGGCCCCGTCACCGGCGCTGAAATCCATGGATAGCTCAGGCCATGTCATCTATGTTGGCAGTTTTTCGAAATCACTGTTCCCCGGTTTGCGGCTTGGCTACATGGTGGCATCGGAGGAGCTGATCAGTGAAGTCCGCAAATTGCGTCACCTGATGCTGCGCCACCCGCCAGGCCAGACTCAACGCACCGCCGCCTATTTCATGGCGCTTGGCCATTATGATGCCCAGATCCGTCGTCTTCGCCGCCATTTTGAAAGCCGCCGTCAGGTCCTAAAAGAGGCCCTAGCCGGTGAAACGCTTCTGGAGGAAACCGGGTCGCATTTCGGCGGCACCAGTTTCTGGATCAGGGGGCCGGAATGGCTGGACAGCGACAAGCTGGCTGATCATGCCGCCACCAAGGGGGTGCTGATCGAACCCGGACAGCCTTTCTTTGCCGCAGCGCATCCCCCCCAAAATTATTTTCGGCTCGCCTATTCATCAATTAATGAAGACAGCATCAGGCCAGGCTTCAAGGCATTGCTCAAATCCGTGAGTTCACTCAGCCCGTAACGCCTCCCTGGCCCCATGAATGATAAATTCTGGCACTATTGGATTGTCGGCTCCTTTGGGCATGATGGTGTTGATTCCAATAGACAACATGAATTGGGGTAATCGCCCATGACCGGATTTATCAGCACCAATCCACCTCAATGCCCGCAAGGGCTGATCGACCGGGCGCGACTGGCGCGGACCCGCCCGATGCGGCTTGCCATTGCCCGGGCCTCGGCCCCCCTGCCGATGCAGACAGCGCATCAGGCCTGGAAAGATGGCATCGCCAACCCGGTGCTGATCGGTGAGGAAGAGGGCATCCGGCGGGAGGCTGAACAGATCGGCTGGGACCTGGACGGGATCACCATTCACAACACCAGCGGCGAAGAGGCCGCGATTGAGGCAACGGTTGCGCTGGCCCGCAGCGGTGCTGTTGATGCCCTCATGAAAGGTCACCTGCATTCCGATGTTTTCATGGGCGGTATCGTCAAGCGTGATGCCGGTATTCGCGGTGACAAGCGCATGGTCCATGTCTTTGCCATGTATCCCCGGGGTGGCGGCAGCCCCCTGCTGATCAGTGATGCGGCAGTCAATGTTGCGCCTGATCGCAAGACCCGTGAGCAGGCCCTGATCACCCTTGCCGATACCGCGATTGCGCTCGGCATTGAACGGCCACGGATCGCCATTCTTTCGGCCACCGAAACACCGATAGCCTCAATCCCGTCATCGATGGAGGCAAGGGAGCTTTCGGCCTGGGCGCAGGACAATGTCCACAATGCTGTGGTCACTGGCCCGCTTTCCTTTGATCTGGCAGTTGCGCCTGAGGCAGTCACCGTCAAGGAGCTGAAGGGCAACCCCGTGGCGGGGCAGGCCGATGCATTGCTGGTGCCTGAAATCACCGCAGGCAATATTCTGTTCAAATCGCTGGTCTGGTTCAACGGCGCCTGCGCGGCGGGTGTTGTCATCGGCGGCAATGTTCCGATTATCCTGACAAGCCGCGCTGACCATCATGAAGCCCGCATGGCCTCCATCGCCATGGCTGCCCTGCTTTCCGGTAAGGGCGCATCATGAGCAAGCAGCCCGAGATCAAGACATCCATCCCCACCGCCGATAGCGTAGCCCAGACGACCTGCTATATGTGCGCCTGCCGATGCGGGATCAATGTTCACATCAAGGATGGTGAGATCCGTTATATTGGGGGAAACGTGATCATCCGGTCAATCGAGGCGTTCTCTGCGCCAAGGGATCGGCGGTGATCATGCAGCATCTGTCCCCGACCCGCCTCCGCGCCCCGCTCAAACGGGTGGGGCCGAGGGGTTCGGGCGAGTTTATTGAAATTTTATGGGATAAAGCGCTGGAGATGGCCACCGGCTGGCTCGGCCCAGTTCGTGCCACTGACCCCAAAAAGCTGGCTTTTTTCACAGGCTGTGATCAGTCCCAGGCCCTGACCGGCTGGTGGGCCCAGCAGTTCGGCACACCCAAGTTCGCCGACCATGGCGGGTTCTGTTCGGTCAACATGGCGGCGGGCGGCACTAGGTTTTGATCAGGTTTCCAGCAGGATTTTATGATTGCTCCTGACAGCGGCATCCACCTCAGCGGAAATGTGATCAGGCTTGAAACTGGAAAGGATCGCTTCCTTGCGTGCGGTGGCCTTATCCAGCAGCACCGGCTTGCCCAGTTCTTCCCATTCCTTGGGTGATGACCGGTCCGCCACATCCGGATAGACGTATTCTGTCTGCATGACGCTGATGGTGGCAGTATGGCCAAGGTAATGGCCAGGCCCGTCAATGCAGACATCCTTCATCGTCTGGACACTGAGCGTGGTTTCATTGACCTCGATCCCGCGCACACAGCGCATGACCTGGCCGAGCATATCGTTATCAATGATCAGGCTTTCCATGCAGAAACCAAGCAGGGATGCATGCATCCCGACGCTTTCGTAAACCATGTTCAGCCCGGACAGACCGGCCATGGCAACGGTGCTGCCTTTCTCATAGCCGGACTGGGCATCGGGCATCTTGGCATCAGCCATCCCGGCGGCTGACCCTGATGGCAGGCCGAAACTGTTGATCACCTGGGCGCAGGCCGCTGTCAGGAGCGCCTGTTCACCCGACCCGCCTGACATCGCCCCTGTCCGCAAATCAGAAACAAAGGGCCAGGTCCCGCAGATGGCCGGATGCCCCGGCACCATGGCGTTGACATAGACCAGCCCGGCCAGAACCTCGGACACAGCCTGGGCCACGGCACCGGCGATGCTGGCGGGCGCGGTTGCCCCGGCCTGACCTGCCGATAGCAGCAGCACCGGCATACCGCCCTTGACCACCTCTTCCATCACCAGACAGCTTTCCGTGGCAAAGCGCAAGGGCGGCACCACGAAACAGTTGGAATTGGAAACAAACGGCCGCGCCCTGAACGCCTCTTCACTGCCAGCGATCTTGTGCAGCATCGACAGGGCCTCGGGAACAAACTCCCCCTCGGTGAAGCTGACCCCGACATGCTTGCGGGTCCCGGCAACACAGGCGTAGAGCGTGTTGATATCCAGATCGAGCGGGTCTTCAACATCCCTTGCCACCATGGGGCGCTGGAAAAAATGGATATTGTCCATATTCTCAACGATGCGGGCGGCATCATAGATATCCTTCAGGTAGCTTTCCCGATACGCCTTGCCCGCAACATCAACCAGATGCACGGCGGCCCCGGCTGTCCCGCAATGCACTTTCGTGCCGGACAGGTTGAGGTCGTATTTCGGATCCTGGCCATGGAGGGTGATCGTCCGCGCTGCGTTGGCGATGGTATCCTCCACCAGCGCACGGGGGAACCGGACCCGGCCATCATCACCGGCAATTGCGCCCGCCGCCGTCATGTAGGCGATCCCGCTTTCAGGGGCTTGCGACAGACCGATTTCCTCAAGGATCTGAAACACCGTTTCGACCACGGCGTTAAGCCCGGCTTCATCAAGGGGTTTGTATCGGCCGCCTTCCAGCCCGGCCCTGACCGGGCGCAATTCATCAGCCAGCGGGGCGGCGCGGAGCGATTTTCTGGCCATCCGGCCACCGGCACGGCGGGAACGGGGGATCGGGGTTTTTTCAATCATGGCGTTGGCCTCATCCATCAGGGTTGATTGCGATCATTAAGCCTTCATTCGTTCAGATGCAGGGTCGTACATGGGTTTGATGCTGATCTCGGCATCAACGATTTGCCCGGCCACATCCACCTGATAGCGTGAGGCGATCTGGTCCTGGGCTGTCTCACCATCACGGCAGGGGATATACCCCATGCCAATGGCACCACCGAGGTGATGGCCATAATTCCCCGAGGTCAGATGACCGACGATTTCACCATCCCGCATCACGGCCTCATTATGATAGAGCAGCGGCTGGGGGTCATTCAGCCTGAACTGGAACATGCGTGCCTTGACACCCTCTTCCTTGCGGCGGAGGACACTGTCACGCCCGATGAAATCACCGAACCGGCCCGATTGCTTGCCGATGCGGGCGGCGAAACCAAGCCCGGCATCAATGATATGATCCTCGCTGGAGATATCATGCCCAAAATGGCGGAAGGCCTTTTCGATGCGGCAACTGTCGAGGGTATGCAGCCCGCAATGCATCAGCGGATGATCGGCCGAACGTTGCATCAGCGTATCATAGACATGCACCGCCATATCGGCCGGGACATACAGCTCCCACCCCAGCTCACCAACATAGGAGACGCGGTGCGCCCTCGCCCTGGCATAGCCGATCTCAACCTCCTGCATCGTCCCGAACGGGAAATCAGCGCTATCGAGGCTCTGCGGGATCAGCGGCTGGAGGAAATCACGCGCTTCGGGACCCATCACCACAATGACGCTTTCCATGGCGGTGATATCCATCGCCATGCAATGCGCCCCGTCAGGGATATGGCGGTTGATCCAGTTCACATCCCGCCGGATTGTGGCGGCAGGGGTGACGACAATAAACCGGTCACTGTCGAGGCGGGTGATCGTTACATCAGCCTCAATCCCGCCCAGCTCATTCAGGAACTGGGTATAGACAATGCGCCCCGGTTCGACCGCAACATCATTGCAGGCAATGCGTTGCAACACGCCTTCGGCATCCGCGCCCATGACCATGATCTTGCCAAAGCTGGACAGGTCAAACAGCCCGACCTTCTCCCGCACGGCCTTATGTTCGGCGGCGTTGTAATCGAACCAGTTCTGGCGTCTCCAGCTATAGCGGTATTGCGCTGTCTCACCCGCCTTGCGGCTGGCCTCGGGCAGGAACCAGTTGGCGCGTTCCCAGCCGTTGACCTCACCAAAACAGGCCCCGGCCTGCTCCAGCCGGTGGTGGATCGGCGACCGCCGGATATTGCGCCCGGTTTCAAACTGGCGATAGGGAAAATGATCCGCGTAAAGCAGGCCCAGGGTTTCACTGACCCGGTCATGCAGATAGTTGCGGTTGGTCTGGTAGGGCTGCATGCGGCGGATATCAACATCCCACAGGTCCATCGGCGCATTGCCCTTGTCCATCCATTCGGCCAGCACCATGCCGGCACCGCCAGCCGATTGTATCCCGACCGAATTGAACCCCGCCGCAACATAGAAATTCTTCAGCTCGGGCGCTTCACCGAGGATATAGCGATCATCGGGGGTGAAGCTCTCCGGCCCGTTGAAAAAGGTCTGGATCCCGGCACTGGCAAGGACAGGCAGGCGATCCACGGCTTTTTCGAGAATCGGTTCGAAATGATCGAAATCTTCCGGCAGGCTGTCAAATTCGAAATCCTCGGGGATACCGTTCATGCCCCAGGGTTTGGAATTGGGTTCGAACGCCCCCAGCATGATCTTGCCCGCGTCTTCCTTGTAATAGGCGCATTCATCCGGCACCCGCAGGACCGGCAGGTTCGATTTCAGCCCGTCAATGCCCTCGGTGACAATGTAGAAATGCTCGCAGGCATGGAGCGGGACCGAAACCCCGGCCATGGCACCGATATCCCGCGCCCACATGCCGCCGCAGTTGACGACAAATTCGGACCGGATCACGCCGTCCTCGGTTTCGACACCCACGGCCTTGCCGCCTTCCTGCAGGATACCCGTGACCTTGACACCCTGAATGATCCTGGCCCCGCGCATCCGCGCCCCCTTGGCGAGGGCCTGGGTGATATTGACGGGATCAGCCTGGCCATCCTTTGGCAGCCAGACACCGCCGATGGCATCCTCGACATTCAGCCCGGGGTAATGCCGGCTGATCTCATCGGTGCTGATCTCATCAATCTCGACCCCGAAAGCCCGTGCCATAGCGGCACTGCGGCGCAGCTCTTCCATCCGCTCATCGGTCAGGGCGACGGTGATGGAACCGTTTCGCTTGATCCCGGTGGCAACCCCGGTTTCATCCTCAAGACTGAAATAGAGTTCCTGGGAATACTTGGCCAGACGGGTCATGTTCTGGGTGGCGCGGAGCTGGGCGATCAGCCCCGCCGCATGCCATGTTGTCCCGCAGGTCAGCTGCTTGCGTTCCAGCAGAACAACATCGGTCCAGCCCAGTTTCGTCAGGTGATAGGCCACCGAACAGCCCACCACACCGCCGCCGATAATCACGGCCCTGGCCTGTGTCGGCAACTGCTGGGAGGGGTTTTCCTGGGAGGGGGCTTCCTGGGAGGGGGATTGTTGCGCCATGTTCAGCCTCTCAGTCTCGCGTTTTCAGCATCATAGAGAACGCCGCCTTCAACCGTGGTGGCCTTGCGGTCACGCCCCAGCACCGTCACGGCGATAGTGCCGCCATCGGCCATGGCATCCTCATCAACCACGGCATAGGCAATCGATTTGCCGACACGATGCCCGTAACCCGCCGATACCACCAGACCGGCTTCGACATCATTGATGCGCACCGATGACAGGTAGACAGCCTCACCGAACGGCTCACCATCCGATGGATCATCCACGGTCAGGGCCACAAACCGCTTGCTGACCCCGCGTTCCTGTTCAGCCCTGATGGCATCACGGCCAATGAAATCACAGTTCTTGGCGGTGTTGACCCAGCGTCCCAGCCCGCTTTCCAGCATGGTGTAGTCAGAGGTTAGGTCAGCCTTCCATGACCGGTAGCCTTTCTCAAGCCGCATGGAATCGAGCGCCAGCATCCCGAAACAGCCGAGATCATGATCATCACCCGTATCCCAGAGCGCATCCCACGCTGTCACCATCTGATCCATGGCGAGGTGGATTTCCCATCCGGCCTCGCCCGCAAAGGACACGCGGATAGCGGTGGCATCGGCATCACCGATTTTGATCGCCTGATGCGTCAGCCACGGGAAGGAAGCCTGATCCATGGCACTGCCTGAAATCTCGGCCATGAGCGCCGGGGCTTTCGGCCCGGTGACCAGAAGGGTGCCAAGATCACGGGTCTTGTCGGTGATGGTGATGCTGCCATCCTCGGGCAGATGCTGAACCAGCCAGTCACGGTCGTGCCAATAGGCCCCGGCCCCGGTGATCAGCCAGAAATGGTCATCATCAAAGCAGGTGGCGGTCATTTCCGTCAGCACCTTGCCTTTTTCCGAGGCAAAATAGATCAGCCCGATGCGGCCCGGTTTCGGAATCCGACCGGTGACCATGCCATCCAGCCAGGCGCGCGCGCCCTTGCCTTTCAGTTCGAACCGGGAAAATCCGCTCAGGTCCAGCACGCCGACATGCTCGGCGACATGGTGGCATTCGGCGGCCACGGCATCAAACCAGGGCTGGCGATCATAGCTGTCAGCCTGATGTCCAGTCTCGCCATCACGCGGGAACCAGTCCGCCCGTTCCCAGCCGCCGTAGGAACCGAAAGCCGCGCCCTTTTCCTTGAGCGTTGAATAGAGCGCGGAGGTCTTGGCCGGCCGCCCGGCATCCCACTGGATCTGCGGGAAATGCATGGCGTATTCATGGCTGTAGGTTTCAATCGCCTTGGCGATGGAATAATCCCTGTCAACGTGATCGGTGAACCGGCGGGGGTCAACGGCCCAGCTGTCGGTTTCGGGTTCGCCCTCAATGATGATCTCGGCCATCAGCTTACCCGCACCACCGGCCTGAACGATCCCGAAGGTAAAGACGCAGCATTCAAAGGCGTTCGGCACACCCGGCATCGGGCCGATCAGCGGCAGCCCGTCAGGCGCATAGGGGATCGGGCCATTGACGACCCTGGTGATCCCGGCGGTCCCGAGCAGAGGCACACGGCTGCAAGCATCCTCAATATACCATTCAAGGCGTTCGAGGTCCTCATTCCAGAGCTGGAAAGAGAAATCATCCGGCCTCGGGTCATCATCGCTGATCCAGTGGGCGCGGCAGTTTTTCTCATAGGGGCCGAGCAGCAGGCCGTCTTTTTCCTGACGCAGATAATAGGAGCTGTCAGGGTCACGCAGCAGCGGCAGTTTCTTCTCCAGTGCTGTCAGCTCGGGGATGCTTTCCGATACCAGATACTGGTGGGCCAGCGATACGCAAGGCACATCCCGGCCAAACATCTTGCCAACCTCATCAGCACGGTACCCGGCGGCGTTGACAACGTATTCCGCCCGCACCGATCCAATCGGGGTATGGACTTCCCATTCATCACCGATGCGGTCAACCCCGGTCACCGGGCAGAAACGGATGATCTGTGCGCCCATGTCACGCGCCCCCTTGGCCAGGGCCTGGGTCAGCTGCGCGGGGTCGATATCACCATCCAGCGGGTCCCACTGGCCACCATGCAGGTCATGGGTTTCAAGGAACGGGTAGATATCCTTCATATCCGCGTTGGACATTTCCTCAAAATCGATGCCCATCTGCCTGCCCATGGCCTGAACATGGCGGAATTCCTCCATGCGCTGGCGACTATGGGCCAGGCGGATCGCCCCGGTGACGTGATAGTTCATGGGGTAGTCGACTTCATCACCAAGGCGGCGGTACAGCTCGGTCGAATAGGACTGGATTTTCATCATGGTCCATGACCCGACATAGTTGGGGCAGTTCCCCGCCGCATGCCAGGTTGACCCCGAGGTCAGCTCATTCTTTTCAAGCAGCAGGCAGTCGGTCCATCCCATCTTGGCCAGATGGTAGAGAACCGATGCCCCGACGGACCCTCCCCCGATGACCACCACACGGGCGGTTTTCGGCAGGGTGCCGGTTGCCTTGCTTACCTGTTCTGCGCTTACCTGTTCTGCGGTTGCCGTATTGTTCGGTTGTTCAGTCATCATACCCTCGTCATCAATCATAAGGTTCATTCACTCCAGCCCGCTTTCCATCAGGGAAAGCAGTCTCAATAAACAGGCGGGGCGATAATCCAGATCACCACCGCGTCCTTGTCGCCCCTGTTTTCCCAGATCATGGTTTCACCGGCGAAGCGGAAGCTGTCACCCGGGTTGAGCGTAAACACATGATCATCAAGGGTGAGGGTCAGGCTGCCTGACACCACATACCCTGCTTCCTCGGTTTCGCGTTTGACCGGGGCCGCAACCTTGCTGCCCGGCGCGAAAATCGACCGTACCATTTCAAAGGAACCGCCCAGATCAGGCGACAGCAATTCTTCGTTGAGGCCGGTTGCATCATCCGACATGCTGCGCCTGTCCCCGGCCCGGACAACGTAATCAGCCTCAGGCGAGGGCGGTGAATGTGAAAAAAAGAAACTGACCGGCAGGTTGAACAGCGCGGCTATCTGGCGAATATCACTCAGGTTCGGCTCTGATGCGCCGCGTTCCACCTGGCTAAGCCACCCCACCGACCGGTTGATCTCACCGGCCAGTTCGGCCAGCGTCCACCCGCGGCCCTGACGCAAGGCACGGATATCATGCCCGACCTGACCTGATGACCGGTCACCCCTGCGCGTTGCTGCGGTGGCAACACTATTGTCGATAATGGCTGCGTTATACGACATCAACCCCCCGATGATGACGAGATCGCCTTTTTAGCGATGAAATTATAATCATTATTTTCACGCTTTTGAAATCGATGCAAGAAATTTCATTCGATTTTTCCGCCCTGCTGATGATTGCAGTTGCCACGGGCATTCATCTCTGGAATAAGTCCACTATCGTCAAGGAGATGCCCGATGATTGATTCGCTACTAAACCCAGAAAATTTTGATTTTCTGGCGTTTATTCAGGTTATCGTTATTGATCTTATCTTTTCTGCCGACAACGCTATCGTTATCGGGATTGCCGCGGCCGGACTGCCGACAGCGCAGCGCAAAAAGGCGATTGCCATCGGTATTGGCGCGGCGGTGGTCTTGCGGATCATCTTTGCCCTGATGGTGGTTTGGCTGCTTGAGTTGCCATGGCTTCAGATTGTTGGCGGGGCGCTGCTGCTCTACATCACATGGAAACTGGTTCAGGAGTTGCGCGAAATGGGCAACGGCCATGATGATACGGAACAGGCCAGCAAGCCCCGGACCCTCCTGCAAGCCGCATGGCTGATCGTGATTTCCGATATCTCGCTGTCGCTTGATAATGTGCTGGCGGTGGCGGCGGCGGGCAAGGATTCCCCCTTTGTGATCGTCTTCGGTCTGGCCCTTTCGATTGCCATGATGATCTTTGCCGCCAACCTGATCGCTGAAATGCTGAAGAAATACAGAATTATCGGCTGGATTGGTGTGGTGGTTATCCTCTGGGTCAGCATGGATATGATCTACCACGGCATGATCCGGACATTCCCCGGCCTTATCGCCTGATCCAAACAGATATGTTGACGACAGGCCAAAGGCTTGGCATGACGGGTTCTTGCGCTTTTTACCCGGGATAGAGACAGAGCATGAAACGGTTTTTATTTTCACTGATCGGAGTATCGTTTTTTATCATGACCACTTCAGCCAATGCAGGCACCCTGGTGCTTGAAACAACCAAGGGCGTGATCAAAATCGCGTTTCTTGAAACCCTCGCCCCGAACCACGTTGCCCGCATCAAGGAACTGGCCCAGGATGGTTTCTATAACGGCGTGATCTTTCACCGCGTTATTGAGGGGTTCATGGCTCAGACCGGTGACCCAACCGGCACCGGCATGGGCGGTTCCGGCAAAAAACTCAAAGCCGAGTTTTCGGATTACGCCTACCGCAATGGCACTGTCGGCATGGCGCGTTCCATGAACCCGGACAGCGGCGACAGCCAGTTTTTCATCTGCTATGACGGCTGCGGCCACCTCACCGGCCAGTACACGGTCTGGGGTCAGGTTGAGGACGGCATGGATGTGGTGGATTCAATCAACGCCGGTCAGCCGCCCGCCGAACCCGATCAGATCGTCAAGGCCAGCGTTGAGGAATAAGCCCCCGATAATAGCGGGGGCCCATAGCGGCTAAACCAATGATAATGCGCTCATAATGGGCGCATTTTTTTGCTTGCAACGCTTGAGAGGATGGCTTCATAGTTGTTGTAACAACCTTTGTCTGAAGAAGGACAAACGCCATGAACAGCGCCCCACACACCATCCCCGATACATCTCCAGATACCATCGAACAGGACCGGCAACAGATCAGCGCATGGCTCGACACCATGCCCGATACCGAAACCGTGGCGGGATTCGTTCCCGGACCGGGCATTGCCAGGCTGGAAATGAAGGTAGACCTCAACCGGCTCAAGGCCGACCTTGAAACGGTGCTGGCAAAAACAGCCTTTCACGGGGATGTTTTCAAGGTTCTGCCCGTCAACCAGCGGCCGGGGGCAGACGGGTTGACCGAAACCGATCTTTCGGGCCGATACTATGCCCGCCTTGATGACCGTTATGAGGAAGTCGCCGTCGAAGACATTGTGGATGAGGCGGCGTATACCGAGCTCAACCCGATTTTTTCAGGCACGGCTTTTGAGGATGTGTTCAACGCGCTGAAACAGCGATTTACCCTTGGCCGGATGCGCGTTCTGGGCAAGGTTCCCTATAACTGCAATTCATGGCACCGTGACCCTGAACCCCGGATCCATATCCCGATTATCAGCAATCCGGGGTCGCTCTTTGTGGTCAACAATCACTGCACTCACCTGCCCGCCGACGGATCGGTTTATTTTACCGACACGCGGGGTTATCATACCGGCCTTAACGGCGGTAATCAGGATCGGATTCATATCGTTGCCGCCATCGCCATTTAGGACAACCGCCCCGATCTAGGACATTCTGTGCATGTATTCTTCACAAGTGAAAGCCAACGCGATCACGGCTGATTTTCGCAGTGATACTGTTACCCGGCCAACCCCGGCCATGCGTCAGGCGATGCTTGATGCTGAGGTTGGCGATGATGTTTACAGGGATGATCCCTCGGTAAACGCGCTCCAGCAAAAGGCGGCGCAATTACTCGGCAAGGAAGCGGCCCTGTTCATGCCCAGCGGCACCCAGTCCAATCTGGCGGCGGTCATGGCGCATTGCAATCGTGGTGAGGAATGCCTGGTCGGGCAGGATTATCACATCAATGTTTGGGAGGCGATGGGGACAGCCGTGCTCGGCAGCGTTGCCTGCCACCCCCTGCCCGTCAATGATGCTGGCGGGCTGGATGAGAAAACAATCCGCGATGCCATCAAACCCGATGACTGGCACAAGCCGCAGACCCGCCTGCTTTCGATTGAGAACACCAAGGATGGCATGGTCCAGCCGCTTGCTTATATGGACAGCATGGCGGCGGTGGCGCGTGATTGCGGGCTGAAACTGCATTGCGACGGGGCCAGGCTGATGAATGCGGTGGTTGCAACAGGGTCAGACCCGGCCCGCTTTGTTGAAGGATGCGACAGCGTTTCGCTTTGCCTGTCAAAGGGGCTTGGCGCACCGGTAGGCTCGGTCCTGGTGGGTGATGCCGAAACCATCAACCGGGCCGGCCGTATCCGCAAGATGCTGGGGGGCGGTTTGCGTCAGGCCGGGGTCCTGGCCGCAGCGGCGATCCACGCCCTTGACCACCATATCGACCGCCTTGATGAGGATCATCGCCGTGCCGCCACGCTGGCCACAAGGCTGAATGCGCTCAACGGGATCAGCGTTGATACAGCCCGGGTTCACACCAACATGGTCTTCGCCCGGTTTGATGATGGTATTGCGCTGGATGACCTGGAGGTGTTTCTGGCTGATCGCGGCGTTGCCATCAACCCTGATCGTGAGTTGAGGCTGGTAACCCATCTTGATCTGGATGATGCCGCTATTGACAGTCTGGTGGATGCGCTGGCGGCGTTTACCGGGGCTTATGCAGGTTAAGCACCCGGATCGTGTTGGTTGTTCCTGAAACACCAAACGGGGTCCCCGCCACCACGATCACCTGATCACCCGGCTGGCCCATTTTATTTTCCAGCATCAGGCGGCTGATGCCGTCAAGCGCTTCATCGAAACTGTCAAACTGGTCGGTCAGGATGGAATTCATCCCCCAGAGGAAATTCATGCGCTGGCGGATCGCCTGTTTCGGGGTCATCATGACAATCGGCAGCGATGGCCGTTCGCGTGACAGCCGCACCGCGGTGGTGCCAGAGGCAGAGAACGCAACAACGGCGGCGGCGTTGATATGGCGGGCCAGGCTGGTCGCGCTTTCGGCCACCGCGTGATAGGTCGTGTGGCTTTCCTGCCAGATCATCTGGAGACTGTCAAAATAGCCTTCACGTTCTTCGGTTTCCCGCAGGATGCGGTGCATGATCGACACGCTCTCAACCGGGAATGACCCTGATGCAGTTTCCGCCGACAGCATGACGCAATCAACCCCGTCCATCACGGCGGTGGCAACGTCTGATGCCTCGGCCCGTGTCGGCATCGGGTTATCGATCATGCTTTCAAGCATCTGGGTTGCGACCACCACAGGCTTGCCAACCTTGCGGCAGATGCGGGTGATATCCTTCTGCGCACCGGGGATGCGTTCGGGCGGCAGCTCAACCCCCAGATCACCCCTCGCAATCATGACCCCGTCGGTGGCGATAATCAGGTCTTCAAGGATTTCGAGCGCCTGCGGTTTTTCAATCTTCACCATGATGGCGGCGCGATCCTTGATGATGCTCCGGGCCTCAATGATATCACTGACGCGCTGAACAAAGGAAAGCGCGACCCAGTCAACCCCGAGGGACAGGGCAAAATCCAGATCAGCCCGATCCTTTTCCGTGAGGGGGGAAATATCCAGGCTGACATCCGGCACGTTAACGCCCTTGCGATCCGTCAGCTTGCCGCCAACCAGCACCTCGGTTTCAATGATGCCGGTGTCGACAGTGCGAACGATGAATTGCAGCTTGCCGTCATTGACCATCATCCGATGCCCCGGCAGGATCGCATCAAAAATCTCGGGATGCGGCAGCGTTACCCTCGATCTGTTTCCCTGCTCGCCTGTCTGATCAAAGATAAATCGATCACCCTTTTCCAGCACCACATCTTCATCAACCGTGCCGATGCGCAGCTTTGGCCCCTGCAAGTCGGCCAGAACCGTAATCGGCTTTCCGGTTTCTTCGGCTACCGCCCGGATGGTGTTATAGCGTTCGGCGTGATCTTCCTTGACCCCATGGCTGAAATTGAGCCGGAAAGCATTGGCCCCGGCCTCCACCAGCTCGCGGATCATCTCAGGGCTGCTGGTGGCTGGCCCGAGGGTGGCGAGAATGCGTGTTGCTGATGATGAAATAGCCATATTCTGTCTCTCTTTACCTGAAAAGGCCTCTATTCCACTGAGATTGCTTCAATGGATTGACAAGCCATATATTCTATAGTTTTAACATACTATTGATTTATTACGATAGAATTAACGCTCTTTTGGACACCCCCTGACAGCATGGATGCCGCCGCTCTCTACCAGAAACAGATCCTCGCCCTGGCCCGGGAAGCCCGCGCCAGCAAACGGCTTGATGAGCCGATGCACACAGCATCAGCCCGCAACCCCACCTGTGGTGACAGGGTGACGGTTGACCTCAACACCGATGATGACGGCCGCATCAGCGCGATGGGGGCCAAGGTGGAAGGATGCGCATTGTGTGAGGCTGCAACCGGCCTGATGCTGACCACCATGGCGGGCCAGCGGCTGAGCGATACCGCAAGGTTTCAGGATGAGATTACCGACTGGCTGGAAGGCAAGAGCGATGATACCGCGATTGACGGGCAGGACAGTTTCATCCCCGTCAAATCCTTTTCGGCCCGGCATGGCTGCGTCACGCTGCCTTTTCGCGCCCTGGGCAAAGCCGCCCCGAAAGAATAATCCCTTAACGCTATCCCTCGTGATTATCCATGGGTTCCAAGCGGGGAGCGACCTTAGGGTAGCTTGATGCC
>CENN01047992.1_pt1 | contig 15029 bp, 13 predicted proteins | sample 530151 | NCBI WGS metagenome assembly CENN01 (sample SAMEA2591084, study PRJEB7988) | marine metagenome | isolation source: saline water (ENVO:00002010), including
TGCTGACAAAAGCCTCCTTGTCTCGGCGATCACGCGCATGATGGCAAAGGACAACTAGCCTGGAAGCGATTAGCCAGCGGACCGACGGTTCAGCAGAAATCCGCGGAAAAACGCCGACAATTCTGCTTTGGCATCAAGTGGCAGGACATGCGCCACATATTGATCTGGCCGTACAATCACCATGCAACCTTCTTTGCGGTCGATGCCCCGCATGTCAAAGATATCGGCCGCGTTCTTGAAATCTGGACAGAACGCCTTTTCCTGGTCAATCAGTCCGAAGCGGCCTTTTGGCGGGCGCAGAATGGCTGGCAAATCACCAAGATTGATATCCCTGAACCCGCATTGCAAAACGCCGCGCACATCTATCACAGCGTCGTGATCCTCACCCGCTGCGGTATGCGCCATAACCGGCGATGATGGATCAGCCTCAAGAAAATCACACAGATGCTTCAACCGGCTGTCATCAGAAGAGGGGTGATTGCCATCCGCAAACAGAAACAGCCGCCACCGCCCATCAGCGCGGATACTGTGACCAAGCTGCATCGGCTTTGCATCGGCCAACCGCACAACAGGCGCAGAATGAAACCGCATGCCGATATCAAAACCGGTTGCCAGATTCTGCCATGTCGCGGCCCCTGTCAGCGATGATTGCGAATAACGCACCGACAGGCCAGCGGTGTAGCGGCCATGCTCAACGAAATATTTCTGGAATTTGGGCGTGTTGCCGACTTCACGTGATTGTTCGGCGAGGATTTTTGTCCATTCCTGATCAAATGCGATAAGCTGGTGCGCCACCGCCGCGCGTTCACCCGAATAGCTGCGCAGCAGATCAGGGTTTGATCGCCCTTGAATGACAGCGGCCAACTTCCAGCCCAGATTGAAGCTGTCACCCATCGACACATTCATCCCCTGACCGGCCTTCGGGCTGTGCGTGTGGCAGGCGTCACCCGCAATGAAAACCGAGGGCAGGGGAGCGTCGGGATCTTCGTCTGCATTGTCGAATTTGTCGGTCAACCGCTGGCCAATCTCGTAGACCGACCACCAGATCGTGTCTTTCACGTCAAATTTATGTGGCCGGAAGATTTGCTGCGCGGCGGCAATCAAATCCTCGAGGCTGATATTGCGGTTGCGAACACGTTCACCTTCGCCAAGGGTTTCCATCTCGACATAGATGCGGGCCATATAGCCGCCTTCGCGCGGAATGATCAGCAAGGCACCACTGCCAGTTGCCTGTATCAGGGTCTTCTGGCGAATATCCGGAAAGTCTGTGACAGCCAGAACATCCATCACGCCCCACGCCTTGTTGGCGGAATCACCTTTCAACTCCAGCCCCATGGCACCGCGAACCGCGCTGCGCGCACCATCACAGCCGACAAGATAGCGCGCCTTCACAGTTTCACGTATTTCGCTCATCTCTCCGGTATCAGGGCTTTCGATCTTGTGGATCAGCACGGCTGTTACCGGATGGGTGTCACCCGGGGTGATCGTCAGGCTGTCCAGCCTGCGGTTATAATCAGGCTGCAGGCGATGCGGAGAACGCTGCATCACATCCAGATACATGTCATGCACACGCGCCTGGTTCAAAATCACATGCGGCATCTCTGACATGCCGTCTTCAACATCCTGAATGCGGCCAGTGCGGATAATCTGGTCAGCCGCTTCTGGATCGCTTTTCCAGAAGGTTGTCTCGTTCACCCAATAGGCTTCGCGCATGACCTTGTGGGCAAAGCCGAACGCCTCGAACATTTCCATGGACCGACAGGACACACCATCAGCCTGACCCTTTTGCATCGGGCCGGGCTTGGACTCGACCAGCCGTGTGGTGATATCCGGAAACGCAGACATCTGCGCCGCCAATGTCAGGCCGGCTGGCCCACTGCCTACAATCAGCACATCAACAGCTTCGGGCAGTCCGTCAGACTGGGCGGGCGTTGCAGCTGGTGAGATATCCGGATCGCCCGGCTGAAAGCCGTTCAGGTGAAATTGCATGAGATGAACCGTAGATGACTAAATGTGAGGAAAACCCTATCAGGGATGGTGTGATCGGCAAATGCGTTAATGTGACCGGATTTCAGGCACAGGAGGCGGGTGTCCTGCCAAAACCGGTTCAATTTCCGGCAGATCACATCAAATGTCAGCAGATCAATTGTTCTACTTTATCTGCGCCGTTTCCAGAATATCCACTCCCTGCATCTTCCAGAAATGCAGCAGATCAATGAAGATCCAGTTTTCTGCCAGCTTGTCACCGTCACGGCGATACAGATCGATAACGCGGAATTCGCCAGGCTTGCCAGTTGCTGGCCGTCCCATGAAATCGCCTGCGAGTTTGGCGGTAAAGTTTGGCCACCCGAAGAATCCGCCAAAATGCCCCTCTGTCACGCGGCAGATATGGCGAGTCTTTGACCGGTCGGCAAAGGCGGCACGGAATGGGCCTGAATGCTGTTCTGCATAGCGTTCAATTGTGTAGGTGGACCCGATACCGGCAGGGCCCCACCACATCATATCCTCATGCCAGGTGCGGCGCAGCTCGTCCTCAAGGCCCATCCCGCTGTCCCATTGGCCAAGGTCAGTGATCATCGCATTGATTGCATCACGCGTTTTTTCTCCCTCTGCAGCAGGTTGCGGGCCAAACAGCAAGCCGTCATGGGTCATCGGGCCCGGCTGCACCAGATGTTCACCCGTTTGCGGCGGGAAAGGGGTCAAGCCGGCCTGCATCATCAGATGCGGGATATCAAAATACATCGCGGTTTCTGCAATTTTGCCATCGATGATCCTGTTGAATTCCGCATATCGCAGCATTGCGATCTTGCGGGTAGGGGCGATGCCAAGCCACGGCGCATCAAACAATCCTGTCAAATGCCCCATCGAAACCACCCAGACACTGGAATAATCATCCATCTGGTTGCGTCCGGCAAAGAAGATATCCATCCGGCGTTGCAGCGACGAGAGCGATGTTTTCAGCGGGTCCCAGAAAGAACTGGCCACCGATGCAGATGAGGTGTGAACGTCAAATGGATAGAATCCTCGCCAGATGTAATCCGCTACAACAGCGCCTTTCAAGACGCCTTCAACCTCACCCGGCCTGGCCGAATCAAGCGCCTCATAAAATTCGAGAACAATATTTTTTTCTTGCTGAAAATCAGACATTTAAGTCACATACCTAGGAAGTATATAAAGCTGCAGGATAAAATTGCATTCGTATGCAAAATCAACTTGCCAAGCAGGTTATCAGCTGTCTACTGTTTTTCGGATTTGGTCTATCAATCCGAGGTTTTGCAGTCTGCACTACGTCGCCGGCTGCCAGATTTTGCAGTCGGGCGGCAGATTGACCCGGCGCATGGCCAACAGACTAGCATCCTAACACGAGGGAGTGAACGTGATGTATATGAGAACACTTGTCGCGGCCGGCACCATGGCCGTAATGTCCAGCTCAGCCTATGCCGGATGTGGCATTTACGGCTCTGTTAAAGTTCTAGCCAACGACTTTCCGGCTACCCAGGCCGTTTCTGCAGCTATGCGCGCATGCGATGGTGGCAGCGCTGATATCACCGTAAACCTGAACAAGGACCACAAGGACCTGATCGTTCCGGCTTTTACAGCTAATCCACCTGAATTCACCACATCGCATGTCACCAACAGCACACTTGTTGCTGTGATGAATGACGGTCTGGCCATGCCGCTTGATGATCTGATCGCCAAGCATGGTGCTGGCATTCAGGACATGCAGAAAGTGACAATCGACGGCAAGGTCATGGCGATTGCCTTCATGGCGAACGCCCAGCACCTGTTTTATCGGAAGGACATCCTCGACGCTGCTGGCGTTGGTGTGCCAACCACCTATGAAGAGGTGCTTGCTGCAGCTGAGGCCATCAAGTCCAAGGGTCTGATGGACTATCCGATCGGCGGCACATACAAGGCCGGCTGGAACCTTGGCGAAGAATTCGTGAACATGTATCTCGGTCATGGCGGTGCGTTCTTCAAGCCCGGCACAGCCGAACCGTCAGTCAACAATGCCAAAGGCGTTGCAACGCTTGAAATGATGAAGGCGCTGACAGGTTACATGAATCCTGACTACCTGACCCATGACTCCAACGCCATTCAGGCTGAGTGGGAGGCTGGCAACATTGCGCTGACAAACCTCTGGGGTTCACGCGCCGGTGCCGTTACCGATGGTGAGGGTTCAACACCAGAGATCGAAAGCAACACCATGTTTGCAGCCGCAACATCGGTTGCTGGTGGTTCGGTTCCGTCAACCACACTGTGGTGGGATGGTTTCGCAATTGCCAAGAACGCTTCTGCTGCTGACGCCGAGGCGAGCTTTGTTGCGATGATGCAGGGCCTGTCTTCGGACATGGCTGCTGCCAATGCAAGTGACGCCAACTGGCTGATCGCCGGTTCAGAGCCGCGCGCAGCGGGTGTTGGCGTGGTTGCTTCGGCTGCTGGTGGTGCGTCACCATATCCGATGCTGCCATGGATGGGCGCAATGCATGGTGCCCTTGGTGCCGAGATTGCCGATTTCCTGCAGGGCAATGAAAGCGCCGAGCAGACACTGGCTGACATCGAAGCTGCCTACACCGCAGCTGCCACAGAAAAGGGCTTCCTGTAGGCCTTGTGAATAAAGGCGGAGAGCGCACGACGCTCTCTGCCATTTTTTAATCTATTCCCACATGCAGCCAACAAGACGGGCAAGATGCCGCATCGTACCTTTCTGACATTTATCTGGCCTTCCGCTCTTGCGATGCTGCTGTTTATCGCCCTGCCGATCATATCGGTCGGTGTGCAGTCGCTGCATATCGAGCATGAGCAGGTTGTCGAGACGGTCAAGAATTGCGGGCCCTTCGGATGCAAGGAAGTTGAGGTCATCAACGCAGATGCCACCGCCCAGTTGCAGGCGGACAAGCCTCTTGGACGCTTCAACGGGCTTGGCACCTACACCAACCGGAACCATCTGGCATTTGAGGAAATTTCAGCGGCCATGCAGGCTGGCGGTGGGCCCGGTGCCTTTTTCGGCGCAGTTTTCAATCTGCCTTTCTACAAGGCACTGGCTTTCACGCTGACCTATACGTTTGTTGTGACGCCGTTTGTCCTCATTCTGGGCTTTTTCATCGCCCTGTCCGTCAACAGGCTTCCCGGCGTTGTAAAGGGGCCAACGATTTTCGTGTCGCTTCTGCCGATGATTGTCACACCTCTGATCGGATCACTGATCCTGTTCTGGATGATTGACTCACGCGGCATTATTGGCGGGACGCTGCAGCTGATTTTCGATGACCCCGACCTGTCGCTGAAAGCTTCGCCAGCTCTCACATGGATCACGTTGATCATTTATGGCGTCTGGCATCATGCGCCCTTTGCCTTTGTCGTTTTCTATGCCGGCCTGCAGACAGTGCCCAAGGATACGCTGGAAAGCGCCATGATTGATGGTGCCTCACGCTGGCAAAGTGTTGTGCATGTTGTTTTGCCGCATCTGGCACCGCTTGTGGTGTTCATTGCGCTTATTCAGCTGATGGACAATTTCCGGGTCTTTGAGCCTGTGGTCGGTTTCAATGCAGAAGCCAACGCCACGTCACTGTCATGGATCATCTACAATGATTTGCGGGGCAGCGATGGCACAACGCTGTTCAGTTCTGCGGCGGCCACATCGATGCTGACCATCACCGGGGTGTGCATTCTGCTGGCACCTGTGGTGCTGCGTACCTGGCGCGACAATCGGCAACGCGCGTGAAGGGGGCAACTGACAGATGACACGATCACCCTTATGGCTTTCCGTTCTCAGCCTTGGCTTTCTCGCCTTGTGGATATCTGTTGCATCGGTGCCATTCCTGTGGACCTTGTGGGGCAGCTTCAAGGTTGAGGCAGATTTCTTCTCAAAACAGGATTGGCGCTATGCACTGCACGGTATTCGCACGATGGCGGAAACCGGCGGGGCCTTTACCGGTGCCGGATATGAAGGTGCCTGGATCAAAGAGGAATTCTGGAAGGCCACAATCAATACGGCGATTGTCACATGTTCGGTTGTCACAATATCGCTGACGCTGGGCACACTTGGCGGTTATGCGCTGGCACGTTCCGGGTTCAGATACGCGTTCTGGATTTTGATTATCGCACTGATCTTTCGGGCAATGCCGCATATCACGCTTGTTTCAGGCTATCTGCTGCCGTTCTTCCAGTTGAACATCTGGGGCCATCTGACAACCACAATCATCGTCATGGTGGCAATCAACCAGCCCTTTACATTGTGGATGCTGCACAGCTTTTTTCTGAACATTCCAAAGGATCTGGATGAAAGCGCGATGGTTGACGGCTGCACACGGTTTCAGGCGTTCCGCTATGTCATCATTCCGGTGATGTGGCCGGGCGTGATCACCACCGGCCTGTTCAGTTTCCTGCTGGCCTACAACGATTTTGCGCTGACCGCGCTGCTGCTGACCGAAGAGAACCAGACCATGGTGCCAAAGATTGCCGGCTTCCTTGGCAATGCACAGGAGCAGGGAAATGTTATGTATGCCGTCTCGGCAGTTGTGTCGGCCACAGCACCGCTGTTCGTTCTTGTGATGGTGTTCCAGCGGCAGATTGTCAGCGGGCTTACGGCCGGCGCAGTCAAGGGATAGGGAGCCGGAGATGGCTGGTATACGACTGAAAAATCTGACCAAACGATGGGGCAGCTTCGTCGGTGTCGATAATTTCGATCTTGAGATTGCCGATCAGGAATTTCTTGTCCTGCTGGGCCCGTCAGGGTGCGGCAAGACAACGACAATGCGGATGATTGCCGGTCTTGAAGAGATCACCGGCGGCGAGGTGCAGATCGACGGGCAGGTTGTGAATGGTCTGGAACCAAAGGACCGCGACATCGCCATGGTGTTTCAGTCTTATGGCCTCTATCCGAACATGAATGTGTACGAAAATATCCGCTTTCCGCTGAAGGTACGAAAGGTTGACCCCGCAACACATGATGCGCGCGTGCGCCGTGCCGCATCAATGGTTGAGCTTGACGAATTCCTGCACCGTCGGCCAGCCCAGCTGTCAGGAGGCCAGCGCCAGCGTGTGGCACTTGCCCGTGCCATTGTGCGCGAACCAAATGTATTTCTGATGGATGAACCTCTGTCGAACCTCGACGCCAAGCTGCGCGTATCAACACGCGCGCAGATCAAACATCTGCACCATGAATTGAAGGTCACAACGATCTATGTGACGCACGACCAGATTGAAGCGATGACACTGGCGGACCGGGTCGTCGTCATGAACAAGGGGATCGTCCAGCAGGTTGGCACCCCGACCGATATCTATGACAGCCCAGCCAATGTATTCGTGGCCAGCTTTATTGGCAGCCCGGCAATGAACCTTGTTTACGGACAACTGTCGGGCGGTAAATTTGATAGTGAAAACATATCTATAGGCGGCATTTCTTATGCTGACGGTGATGTCACACTGGGCTTCCGCGCCGAGGATGCAACGATCATGTCTGGTGCGAAGGGGGGCAGTGCTTTCAAATCGGGCGGCGCAAAGGGCGGTACGATCAGCGCGCCTGTCTATGCAATCGAATTGCTGGGCGATGCGACGATGGTCACAGTGCGGGCTGGCGGCGGAATGGTGGCGGTGAAAGCCGGCAAGGAATTCCGTGCAGAGATTGGCGATCCTGTCCACATCACGCTGCCACTTTCTGCCTGTCATCTGTTCGATTCGACAACTGGCAATCGCGTTACGGAGGTCTAGACACATGACTGGTGTACGCCCGGAACAAGCCGTTCTCAGCCGCGATACAGATCTGTCGCAAACGGATGAAACGCGCCGCGTCATCGAAGGCATGGTCGACGGGCTGAACGATCACCGGATCGATGACATCGGCGCTTTCTTTGCCGAAAACTTTCGTTGGATGGGCAATGCCGGCTGCGGCACCAAAACCGGCCTGAAAGAGTTTCAGGACAACTGGCAACGGCCCTTTCAGGCAGCGTTTTCCGACAAGGTCTGTATTGATGAGGCGCGGCTCTATATGGGCGAGTGGGCCGCCGCATTCGGGCGGCAGGAAGCTGTGCATTCTGGCGAGTTCATGGGCATAGCGGCAACCGGCAAAACCGTCGAAATCCGCTATATGGACTTCTGGAAGGTCGTCGATGGAAAGATTGCTGATAACTGGGTGATGGTCGATTTCGCGCATGTAATGGCACAGCTTGGTGTCGATCTATTCAATGGTGAGGGCTGGGAAGCCTTTGACAGGGGCGAGCGGCAGGCACCGCGGCCCGACGGCACATAATCTGGCCGCATAAAATCTGGAGGTATGAAATGGCAATTCGGTATTTGAAAAGTGGCAAACCACAGATCGAACGCTCGGAGGATGACGCGAAGGTACGCGCGGTTGTTGAAGACGCCCTTGCCGATATTGAAGCACGAGGCGATGCGGCCATCCGCGATCTGGCTGACAAGTTCGACAATTACACACCGGAGAGTTATCGCTTGTCACAGCGAGAGATCGATGAACTGATTGCCGAGGTATCGCCGCGTGATATGGAAGATATTCGTTTCGCCCAGGCACAGGTGCGCAAGTTTGCGGAAATTCAGCGTGCATCGATGCAGGATGTCGAGGTCGAGACGATGCCAGGCGTTATCCTTGGCCATAAAAACATCCCCGTGCAATCGGTTGGCTGCTATGTGCCAGCTGGCAAGTTTCCCATGGTGGCGTCGGCCCATATGTCTGTTCTGACGGCCTCGGTTGCCGGGGTCCCGCGCATTGTGGCAACAACTCCGCCATATCAGGGACGCCCGAATGCCGCTGTTGTGGCAGCGATGCATCTTGGCGGTGCCCATGAAATCTATGTTCTTGGCGGCATTCAGGCGGTGGGTGCCATGGCCATTGGCAGCGAAACGATCGAAGCTGTCCATATGCTGGTTGGGCCCGGCAACGCCTTTGTCGCCGAAGCCAAACGGCAGCTGTTCGGGCGCGTTGGCATTGATCTGTTTGCCGGACCAACCGAAACCATGGTCATCGCTGATGAAACGGTAGACGCAGAACTGTGCGCCACCGATCTGCTTGGTCAGGCCGAACATGGTTATAATTCACCGGCTGTGCTGTTGACGAATTCCGAAGCGCTGGCAAATGAAACGCTTGCCGAAATTGACCGCCTGCTGGGCATTCTGCCTACCGCAGACACGGCATCCGTCAGCTGGCGCGATTATGGCGAAGTGATTGTCTGCTATACCTATGATGACATGCTGCAGATGGCTGACGAGATTGCGTCCGAGCATGTTCAGGTCATGACAGATCGCGACGACTGGTTCCTCGAACATATGACATGTTATGGCGCATTGTTCCTTGGCCCGCGCACCAATGTGGCGAACGGTGACAAGGTCATTGGCACTAACCATACACTGCCCACCAAAAAGGCAGGCCGGTACACGGGCGGCCTTTGGGTTGGAAAGTTCCTGAAAACACACAGCTATCAAAAGGTTCTGACCGATGCGGCAGCGGCCGAAATCGGTGCCTATTGTTCGCGCCTTTGTATGCTGGAAGGGTTTGTCGGACATGCCGAGCAGGCCAATATCAGGGTGCGCCGTTATGGCGGCAAGAACGTGCCCTTTGGCGAGGCCGCAGAATGACAGGAACAATCGCCCATGCCGATCAACTAAAGGGGGTCGTTGCGCCTTTCATCGCGGCTGCCCAGTCCTTTGCCGAGGGCCCGGTACGCCGCGCACTTGATGACGTGGCGGCCCCGGAAATTTGCATTCGCATGTGCCATCCGTTTGGTGATCTGCAAGGTACAATGACGCTGTTTGATACTGTCTATGCGCCGCTGCTCGCAGCGATGCCAGATCTGGAACGGCGCGACATGATCTGTCTTGCCGGCACCACCCCGGAAGGTGATGACTGGGTTGGCACCATGGGCAACTATTTTGGCAGTTTCATGGCTCCGTTCCTCGACATTCCGCCAACTGGCCACCTCGCGCACATGCGCTATCACGAGTTTTTCAGAATTACCGATGGCAAGGTGACCGAGATACATGCCATTTGGGATATCCCCGAGCTGATGATGCAAGCATCAGCATGGCCAATGGCACCGCAACTTGGCGCGTTCCTGTGCACCCCAGGTCCCTTGACCGGCGACGGGCTGACAGTGGCAGGCGATGGCGCGGCCAGTCTGGAACATCTGAAACAGATGGAAACCGCGATGTGCCGTCATCCTGAAAACCCTGACCCGCGCGTTATGCGACTGGAAGAATTCTGGCATCCCCGGTTCAACTGGTACGGTCCGGCCGGTGTTGGGACTGGTCGCGGTATCCGCGGATTTCGGCATTGGCACCAGATACCGTTCCTGCGCGGCATGCCTGACCGTAAAGTGGATCCGACAGGTGATCGCCTTGCGGCTGAACAGATGGCTGACCTGCATTCGCACTGGATCGCCGTTGGTGATTATGTCTGTGAGACAGGCTGGCCAAACATGCGGATGAAAGTGACCCATGATGGCTGGATGGGCCTTGCACCGGCGGGCCGCGAAATTACCCTGTGCAGTGTGGATTTCTGGCACCTTGAAGCTGGAAAAATTCGCGAAAACTGGGTGTTGTTTGACGTACTGAATGTTCATATGCAGCTTGGTGTGGACGTGTTGGCACGTATGCGGGAATTCAACAAGGCCCGCAGCATGGCCGCCATTCCGTTTGATGACGGGCTGTCCATGCAGGCGATCCCGCCCGCATCAACCGCCGAGGGCGCACAATGACCGAACTTCCCAAAACCCCGTCATTCTCGCTTGCTGGGCGGCGTGCTCTGGTGATTGGCGGCACATCCGGTATCGGACTTGGCTGTGCGGTTGCTTTGGCCGAGGCCGGAGCCTGTGTCATCATCATGGCAAGACGCAAAGACATGCTGGATGATGTCATCTCGGCCATGATGACTGCAGGATTTACTGCTGAGGGTATTGTTGCAGATATCAGTGATATCGAGGCGATGAAGGCCGCCATCATGGAGATCAGGCCTCTCGACATCTTTGTGAACAGTGCCGGTATGGCACGCCATTCACCGGCTATCGATACAGATCCGGCGCAGTTTGATGCCGTTATGGATGTGAATTTGCGTGGTGCGTTTTTCGCGTCTGCCGCTGCTGCGCAGGCAATGATCAATGATGGGCGCACAGGCTCTATCATCAATATTTCCAGCCAGATGGCGGTTGTCGGCGGAATTGACAGGTCTGTTTATGCGGCATCGAAACATGCGGTGGAAGGTTTCACAAAATCCATGGCCATAGAACTTGGTCCGCATGGCATTCGAGTGAACACAATTTGCCCGACCTTTGTGCGCACGCCGCTTACCGAGCAGACCTTTTCGCAGCCTGCGCGGGTGAAATGGATCGAGGACAAGATAAAGCTCAACCGTGTTGGTGAGGTGGAAGACATCATGGGGGCTGTGCAGTTTCTTGCCTCTGATGCCTCAACCCTTGTAACGGGAAGTGCGCTGATGATTGACGGGGGGTGGACAGCAGACTGATGCCGCGCGAGAACACCACATCCATCGATGTTGCCCGCCGGGCCGGTGTCAGCCAGTCGGCCGTAAGCCGGGTGTTTACGCCGGGTGCATCTGCGTCACGGCAGACAGTCGAGAAAGTGCGCAAGGCCGCAGCCGAACTGGGTTACCGGCCAAATTCGTTGGCCCGTGCCATGGTATCAGGCCGCAGCCGGATCATCGGACTGGTCGTGGCCTATCTGCAAAATCAGTTCTACCCCGAGGCTCTGGAAAACCTGTCAGCCGCGCTGCAAAGTCGTGGTTATCACGTCCTGGTCTTTCTGACAGCGCGCACCCAGGGTGATATCACCGACGTGATTGAAGAGATTCTCGATTATCAGGTTGATGGCATCATCGCCGCTTCGGTCGCCCTGTCATCAGAACTGGCGGAGCGCTGCCAGGCGGAAGGCGTGCCATTGGTGCTTTTCAACCGCTCTCAGGATGATACGGCGCTGTCCTCGGTCACCTCGGATAATTATTCTGGTGGGCGAAAGGTGGCAGAATTCTTCATTGCGAACGGTCATCGGCGCATTGGCTATATTGCTGGCTGGGAAGGGGCGTCTACCCAGCGTGACCGCGAAGCAGGATTTATAGATGCGCTTGCCGAAGCCGGTCTGGCTCTGCATGCGCGCAGCGTTGGTGATTTCCAGACAGACAAGGCCCGCGATGCCGCCTTGGCAATGTTCTCCGGCGATGACATTCCCGACGCAGTTTTCGTCAGCAATGACCACATGGCCTTTTCAGTCATGGACACGTTGCGGTTCGAATTGGAACTGCGTGTGCCGGAAGATGTGTCAGTTGTCGGCTATGATGATGTGCTGGCGGCATCTTGGCGCGGATATGATCTGACGACGGTGCGACAGCCAGCTGGCCAGATGGTTGATGAGACAGTGGATATCCTGCTGGCGCAGATTGAAGGCGGAAATATAACGCCGCGCCGCATAGAAATTGATGGCCCGCTTGTTGTGCGGAGCTCGGCGCGATGTGCAATATCAACGAAAGGAAGCGTGCGATGAAGGGTTTTGACCCGAAATGGGCTGATTTCCCCGATTATATTCTCGGTATTACCCGAGAAATCTGGGAAGGGCGCGGCATCGCCACGCTGCATCATTACTATAGCGAGGATATACCTGTTCGATCACCCGGTTCCATGGTGGTTGGCAATCAGGGTGTCATCGCCGCCACAATGGCGACACTGGCCGAATTTCCTGACAGGCGGCTGCTTGGTGAAGATGTCATCTGGTCCGGCTCACCTGAAGAGGGGATGCTGAGTTCGCATCGGATCCTGTCAACTGCCACGCATATGGGTGACGGTGTCTACGGCAAGGCAACCGGCACAACTTTATGTTACCGCATCATCGCCGACTGCCATGCCATCAACAACCAGATCAATGATGAATGGCTGATCCGCGATCAGGGCGCGATCGTGCGTCAGCTCGGCTGGGACCCGAAGGCCTATGCGGCTGATCTGATCGAACGTGAAGGCGGCGACAATGCTTGTGTAAAGCCCTTCACACCGGACATTGATATCAAGGGGCCTTATCTTGGGCGCGGCAATGATAATGAATGGGGCGCGCGCTACGCCGATATCCTGCAGCGGATGATGGGCGCGGACATGGCTGCCATCCCGTCGGAATATGATGAGGCATGCCATCTGGAACTTCCCGGCGGTGTGACGGCGCATGGCCATGATGCCGCTGACCGGTTCTGGATGGGGCTGCGTGCCAGCTTTCCTGACGCCGCCTTCACAATCGACCACCAGATCGGCCGTGAAGACCCCTCTATGCCGCCGCGCGCAGCCATCAGATGGGGGCTTTATGGCACGCATAGTGGTTGGGGCAGCTTTGGCGCGCCAAGCGATGCCAAGGTTTATGTAATGGGTGCAAGCCATGTTGAATTTGGTCCGCATGGTGTGCGGCGCGAATATGTGCTGTTTGACGAAACATCGATCTGGAAACAGATCCTCATGAAAACGGGATAAAACTCATGACTCGCATTTTGACCAGCCATGTTGGCTCATTGCCACGTACACAAGACGTTGTCGATTTCATTTTCGCGCGAGAGAATGAAGAGGCATTCGACCAAAATGCATTCGATAGCTGCATGCGTCATGCCTGCGCTGAAACTGTCCGGCGGCAGGCTGATGCCGGTATTGACATCGTGTCTGATGGTGAAACGTCGAAAATTTCCTACGCGACCTATGTGAAGGATCGCTATACCGGCTTTTCAGGTGACAGCCCGCGCAATGCGCCCGGCGATCTGAAACTCTTTCCCAGTTTTCTTGAGCGCCTGGCCAATGCTGGTGGCACGCCGCAATATGCGCGCCCGATGTGTACTGGCGAGGTGGTTGCAAAGGGTCAGGATGAACTGCAGAAGGACATCGACAACCTGAAGGCAGGGATGAAATCCAGCGGCATTCAACGCGGGTTCATGAATGCAGCCTCACCGGGGGTGATTTCGTTGTTTCTGCAGAATCAGCATTACAAATCTCGTGAAGCCTATCTGGCCGCGCTGGCCGACGCGATGAAACAGGAATATGAAACCATCGTTGCGGCAGGTCTTGACCTGCAGCTTGATTGTCCTGATCTGGCGCTGTCGCGTCATATGCTGTTCAGCGATCTGGATGATGATGCATTTGTTGCTGTTGCGAACATGCATGTCGAAGCGCTCAACCACGCATTGCGGGATATAGACCCTGCGCATGTGCGGGTGCATATCTGCTGGGGAAACTATGAAGGGCCGCATGTCTGCGATATCGATATGGCCAAGGTGTTTGACACGCTGATGGCCTGCCGTGCGCGCTATGTGCTGTTCGAGACATCAAATCCGCGGCATGCGCATGAATGGACGGTATTCCGTGACCGTGCAGCTGATATTCCTGAAGACAAGATCCTTGTGCCGGGCGTTGTCGATACCACCACCAATTTTGTCGAACATCCCGAACTTGTGGCGCAGCGTATCGAACGCTTTACCGATATTGTCGGCAGCGAACGGGTGGTTGCCGGCTCAGATTGCGGCTTTGGCACCTTTGCCGGCTTTGGCGCAGTTGATCCGGAAATCGCATATGCCAAGCTGACCAGCCTTGCCGAAGGCGCGCGTCTGGCCTCTTCACGTCTGTAGCAAGGCTGCAAGGATGAGCGCGACGCTGGTATTACTGCCCGGAATGATGTGTGACGCACGGCTGTTCACGCCGCTGCAAGCTGCCTTGCAGGGGGATTATCAGGTGATTGTTCCCGATACCGGAAGTGCCGATACGTTTGAGGCGCTGGCACAATCAATTCTGGAAGTTGCCCCTGACAGCTTTGCCCTTGGCGGTCTGTCGATGGGCGGCATTCTGGCGATGGAAGTGATACGGCAAGCCCCTGACCGCATTTCGCATCTGGCCCTGATGGACACCAACCCCTTTGCCGAGACACCAGAGGTCAAACAGCGTCGTACCCCGCAAATGGAGGCAGCGCGTACAGGTAATCTTGCCGCCGTGATGCGTGATGAAATGAAGCCGAATTACTTCACGCATATCGTAGACAATCGGCATTTGAAAGAC
>CENN01079213.1_pt1 | contig 14411 bp, 16 predicted proteins | sample 530151 | NCBI WGS metagenome assembly CENN01 (sample SAMEA2591084, study PRJEB7988) | marine metagenome | isolation source: saline water (ENVO:00002010), including
CCAAAGGGCAAGACCCCCGAAGACTGGGAACCAAGGGAACAGACCCTGTTCCGGGCCAGTGATTTTGGTGATGATACTGACCGGCCGATCAAGAAATCGGATGGGACATGGACCTATTTTGCCGCTGATGTTGCCTATCATCTGGATAAGCTGTCGCGGGGGTCGGACCGGCTGGTTGATATCTGGGGCGCGGATCATGGCGGCTATGTCAAGCGAATGCAGGCCGCTGTTGCCGCGCTGTCAGGGCAAAAGAATGCCCTTGATGTCAGGCTCTGCCAGCTGGTCAAGCTGATGGATGGCGGCAAACCGGTGAAGATGTCGAAACGGGCAGGGACGTTTATCACCCTTTCCGATGTGCTGGATACCGTGGGCAAGGATATTCTCCGCTTTATCATGCTGACACGGCGGAGCGATCAGGCCATGGATTTCGATTACGCCAAGGTCACCGAACAGTCACGCGACAACCCTGTTTTCTACGTTCAGTATGCCCATGCCAGGGCTTCATCGGTGTTGCGTCAATCAGGCGGGGGCAGCCATGATGATGCTGATTTTACCCTGCTTGAGGATGATGCTGAACTGGATTTGATCCGGATGATGGCATCATGGCCACGGGTGGTGGAAAGCGCCGCCGAAGCCCATGAGCCGCATCGCATCGCGTTTTTTCTGAATGATCTGGCCGCCTCTTTCCATGCGCTTTGGAACAGGGGCCGTGACAAGCCTGAACTGCGCTTTATCGTTGATGATAAAAGCGTCACCATCGCCCGCCTCGCCATGGTAGAGGCTGCGGCGTTGGTAATCCGTTCGGGTCTTGCTATGCTTGGGGTCGAAGCCGCCGAGGAAATGTAGCGAATGGCTGAAGACGATTATTTTGAGGAAGAAGAGGGCCGGTCCAGCACGACGCTAGTGATGGCGTTGCTGATCCTGATGGTGGCTGTTGCTGCCGGGGCTTTTTTCGCGTTTTTCATGGAAAGCGAAAACGATCCGGTGATCATCAAGGCCGACAGGGAACCGATCAGGGTTCGGCCATCGGACCCGGGCGGGCTGAAATTCAACAACCTCGACAGCCCGGTCATGGGGCTGCTTGACCCGCTCAGCAATCAGGATACCGGGCGTGAAGTGCTGACCCCGCCGGAAACAGCACCGGAGTTGCCGCCGATCACGGTTGAGGAACCCGCCCTCGCCAGTGCTGAAACCCAGCCAGAGGTTGAGGAACAGGACCCTGCCGCTGATCAACCGGTATCAGGGCAACTGGTGATCAAGCCATCGGATGACCCGCAGCCGCAATCACTGGTCCCCCAGCAGGCCGGGGCCGCAATTCAGGACCCCGCCACCCCTGACACAGTCCCGGATGCAGCACCGAAACCGGATGCAACCAGCGTTGAAATCGCTGATCAGGGAGAAGGCGAGGCGGCCATCACTGATACCGCCGCCCTCAATAAAGCCCCGATTGAGGAAACCGGTGAAATTGATGGTCCCGTCAGGAAAGTGCTGTTGCCCCAGCCGAGGCCCAAAATCACCCCCAAGGTTCTGCCTGATGGTGATGCACCGTCATTCGTGGTTCAGTTTGCTGCCTTCAAGAACGAAAAGAACGCCACCAACACCGCCGCGGTGCTGGCCAACAAACATTCATCACGGCTCAACGATATTACCATCGGCTACATGAAGCGCGGCAAATACTGGCGCGTTGTGACCGACCCGATGCCACGGGTTGATGCCAGCGCGCTGTGTTCACTGTTCCGGTCGGTGGGGCAGGATTGTATTGTCAAACTGCTGGAATCACCGCAATGAGCGCGACTGACGATTTTCTGCAACCATCGGAACGTCCCCTTGGCCGGGATGATGGCCAGCTTTCGCTGTTTGTGATCCTTGACGGGTTTGAAGGCCCGATTGACCTGCTCCTGATGCTGGCCCGCGACCAGAAGGTCGATCTTGCGAAACTCTCCATCCTGCCACTGGCCGAACAATACCTTGAGTTCATCCAGAATGCGCGTGATCTGGATATTGAAATAGCCGCCGATTATCTGGTCATGGCGGCCTGGCTGGCTTACCTCAAATCCAGGCTGCTGATCCCTGACCCTCAACCCGATGAAAAGGAAGAGGCGCTGGATATGGCCGATGCGCTGAAATTCCAGCTGATGCGGCTTGAGGCGATGCAAAATGCCGCAAAGGCATTGATGGCCATGCCGAGGCTTGGCCAGGAACGTTTTGCCAATGGCCAGCCTGAGGCGTTGTCGCCACGCACAACCACCCGTTTCAAGGCAACGCTGTTTGATCTGCTCAGGGCCTATGGCCATATCTCGTCAGCCGGGGATGCCTCCACCCTCACCATTGCCCAGACCCGGCTTTACACGGTTGAAGATGCTGTGAAGAGGCTTTCGGGCCTGCTCCGGTCATCGCCGGGCTGGTCAACCCTGTCTTCTTTCATGCCGGAAGGGCTGGCCACGCCGCTGGATCACCGTTCTGCCATGGCCTCGCATTTCACGGCATCGCTGGAGCTGGTGCGTGATGGTGAACTGAAACTGAGGCAGGAAACATCGTTCGGGCCGATCTGGCTGGCCAGAAACAGTAAGGTTTAGGACTTGGACATGGCTGATAACACCCCCCGAACCAGCAGCATTCAGATAGGCCGTATCATCGAAGCCCTGATTTTTTCGTCAGCGGAGCCGGTATCAACCCGCACGCTGGAAAAGCATCTGCCCGAAGGCGTGGTGCTGGACGATATCATGAAAGGCATTGCTGGCCGTTATGGTGAGGATAGCGGCATAGAGCTGCGCCAGATCGGTACCGCATGGGCGTTTCGCACCAGGGCTGATATCGCCTCATTACTGATGATCGAAAAGGTGGCTGAACGGACATTGTCCCGCGCTGCGCTGGAAACCATGGCGATCATCGCCTATCACCAGCCCGTGACGCGATCCGAGATTGAGGAAATTCGCGGCGTATCGATTTCCAGCGGGACCATGGACATGCTGCTGGAACAGGGCTGGATCAAGCCGCGTGGCCGCCGCCGCACCCCCGGCAAGCCGCTGACATGGGGAACGACTGACGGTTTCCTTGATCATTTCGGTCTGGATGATATAGCCTCTTTACCAGGGCTGGATGAACTCAAGCAGGCAGGACTGCTGCGCAGCGGGGCATCCATCTCTGATCGCAATGGCCTTGGTGGTTTGCTGGACAGCAATTTTGGTGATGATGATGGTGTTGATGAGGATAGCGATGATGAACCGGGTTTCGAGGAACGTTTCCCTGATTTCGAACCTGCCGATGGTAATGATGAGGGCTGATCATGCTTCGTTTTGACAAGATCAGCCATCATTACGGTCTCTGGCCCTCGATTGATGATATCAGCCTTAATATCGAAGAGGGCAAGGTTGTCAGCCTGCTGGGCCCGTCCGGGTGCGGGAAATCCACCATTCTCAGGATTGCGGCAGGGCTGGAAAAACCATCCACAGGGTCAGTCTGGATTGATAGTGACAAAGTCGCCGGGGATGATGCATTCACCGCGCCGGAACAACGCCGTGTCGGGCTGGTGTTTCAGGACTATGCTCTCTTCCCCCATATGACCGTGGCTGAAAATATCCTCTACAGCCTTGAGGGGGTCAGCACCGATAGCGCCTATAATCGCCAACGCCTCGGTGAGGTGCTGGAACAGGTTGATATGACGAATTATGCCGAAAGCTGGCCGCATATGCTGTCCGGCGGGCAGCAGCAACGGGTGGCCCTGGCCCGGGCCTTGGCACCGAAACCCAAGATCATGCTGCTCGATGAGCCGTATGCAGGCCTTGACAGCCGCCTGCGTGAACGCATTCGTGATGAGATGCTGCACGTCCTCAAGGAAGCCGGAACAACGGTGCTGATGGTCACCCACGATTCCGAAGAGGCCATGTTCATGTCGGATTATATCTACGTCATGAAGGATGGCCATATCCAGCAGGCCGGGCGGCCGATTGATCTTTATTGCCGTCCCCAGTCGGTCTTTGTTGCCGAATTTTTTGGTGAAGTGAACCGGATTGACGGTCAGGCGAGGGATGGCTGCCTCAGAACACCATTGGGCAATTTCAACGTTCATCATGGCTATTCAGGCACGGCCTCGCTGGTGATCCGGCATGAGGCGCTGATCATCGGCAGTGATGGAAACGACAGCGTTAACGCCGAGGTCATGGAAACGCGGCTATTGGGTCGTCACAGCCTCATTCACCTGTCGATGCCGACCGAGGATGGGGAGGATGTTCACCTCCATGCCAGGGTGCCGGGGCTGAACATGATCAGCCCGGGGGAGAAAGTGTTTCTTTCGGTGGACCCTGATCAGGTCTTTGTGTTTCCGTTATGACAATAAAATCACAATCTGGCGTTGCGATAGCCAGGCTTATATGGGTATATTCACTCCGTAATTAACTTTCCGTGAGAGTAACACCATGGGTATCACAGGCATTTGGCAATGGGTTATTATCCTTGCCGTTGTTCTTATTCTTTTTGCACGCCCCGGAAAAATTTCCGGCATCATGGGCGATTTTGGCAAAGGCCTCAGCAAATTCAAAAAAGGCATGAAGGATGAAAATGCCGCTGATGCCGATGTTGAAGTCGAGGATGTCGAAATGATTGAGGCTGAGGTAACCCCGGCCCCTGCCAAAAAAACCGCGGCGAAGAAAAAGAAGGCTAAAAAAGCGGCTGGCAATTCAGCCTCAGCCAGGAAAAAAACCGCAGCGAAGAAAACCGCCACTAAAAAAGCTGCTAAAAAGGCGCGGGCCTAGGCCTGATCCTGACGGTGGTAACAGGCAGGGACTGCTCTGATGCTTGATTTCGGCTGGCAAGAACTCATGGTGGTTGCCTTCGTTCTGGTGCTTGTCGTCGGACCGAAAGACCTTCCAAAAGTACTGCGCGCAATTGCCAAGACAGTGGGCAAGGCACGCGGCATGGCCAATGAATTCCAGTCCTCGATGATGGAAGTCGCCAATCAGGATGAATTCCGTGATGTGAAAAAGGCGCTTGATGATGCGCGCTCCGGGCGGATTGAGGATCTTGAAGATATCAAGGACACGCTCGAGGATACCAAAAAGCAGTCCGGGATTGTCGAAACCATCGACCAGTTCAAAACAACCGGCAATGACCTGAAATCATCGGTCAAAAAGGAAGCCGAGGCCCCGGCCCAGAAAGCCGTGACTGATCAGGCCGCGAAACAGGCGGTCAAGAAAACAGCCACCAAAAAGAAATCCGTTGCAGCCGCTTCCGGTAAAACCGCCAAAGGCAAGGCGAAATCATGACCACCCAGGATGAACCCACGACCCAAGGCGGGACCATGCCGCTGCTGGAACACCTGACCGAGCTGCGCAATCGGCTGGGTGTCTGTGTTCTGGTGTTTGTTATTCTTTTCATCGGTTGCCTGGTCCGGCCATTTGGTGCCGAAAGCCAGAACATTGCCGATATCGTCTATCTGTTCCTGCAAAAACCCCTTGCGGATATTTTGAGGGAACAGGGCGGCAGGATGATTTTCACCGCCTTGCATGAGGCTTTCTTCACGCAGATCAAGGTGGCTTTCTTCACCTCGCTGTTTATCTCTTTTCCGGTCATCCTGCTCCAGGTATGGCGGTTTGTGGCCCCCGGTCTCTATAAAAACGAAAAGGCGGCGTTCATGCCGTTTCTTGTGGCCACGCCGGTGCTGTTTTTCATGGGCGGGGCCATGGTCTATTATCTGGTCATTCCGCTGGCATGGGACTTTTTCCTGTCGTTCCAGATCAGCGGCGGTGATCAGGCTCTTTCCATTGAGGTTGAGCCAAGGATTTCGGAATACCTCAGTCTTGTCATGCGGCTGATCTTTGCCTTTGGGCTGTCGTTTGAGCTGCCGGTGGTGATCCTCCTGATGGCCAAGGCCGGGCTGGTGACCGCTGACGGTCTGGCGGATAAACGCAAATACGCCGTGCTGTCGTCTTTTGTCATGGCAGCGATCCTGACCCCGCCTGATGTGATCAGTCAGGTGATGCTGGCCGTTCCGATTATCGTGCTGTATGAGTTATCGATTATTGCGACCCGCATCATGGTGAAACAGGATCGTTACGACGACGATGACTAAACCGAATTGAATGGAGCCTTCCCATGCATGACATCCGTACCATCAGGCAGGATGCAAAAGCATTTGATGATGCCCTTTCCCGGCGGGGGATTGACCCCCAGTCGGCAATCATTCTTGAGATCGATACAAAGCGTCGCCAACTGATCACCTCATTGCAGGAACTCCAGCAACGCCGCAATGATGCCTCTCGTGAGATCGGCACCATCAAGAAATCCGGCGGTGATGCCAGCACCATCATGGAAGAGGTTTCATCCATCAAGGACCAGATGGCCACCATGGAGGTTGAGGAAAAGGCACTCGTTGAAGAACTCGATGCCATGCTGATGGGCCTGCCCAATAGTCTGGACAGCGATGTTCCCCAGGGCGCGGATGAAGACGCCAATCTTGAAGTCCGCCGCCATGGTGATGCAAAGCCGCTGCCGTTTGCTGCCCGTGATCACGTTGATATCGGTGAACGTCTCGGCATGATGGATTTCGGCATTGCCGCCAAAATGGCAGGCTCGCGCTTTGTTTTGTTGAGGGGTGGGCTGGCCCGCCTCGAACGCGCCCTTGCTGCCTTCATGATTGATACCCATTGCGGTGAGTTCGGGTATGAGGAAATTCTGCCGCCTTCTCTCGTCAAGGGTGAGGCGCTGGCCGGTACCGGGCAGTTGCCGAAATTCGCTGATGATCTTTTCCACACCACCGATGATCGCTGGCTGATCCCGACCGCCGAGGTGCCGCTGACCAATATCGTTTCCGGCGAGATTCTCGACAGCGCAATCCTGCCCCTGCGGTTTACGGGCTATACCCCGTGTTTCCGGGCTGAGGCCGGGGCCGCCGGGCGTGATACCCGGGGGATGATCCGCCAGCATCAATTCTCAAAGGTTGAGCTTGTGTCGATTGCCCATCCTGACCAATCGGGGGATGAGCTGGAACGCATGACCTCCTGCGCCGAGACGATCCTGCAACGCCTTGGGCTGAGCTACCGGGTCATGCTGCTCTGCACCGGTGATACCGGGTTTTCGGCCCAGCGGACCTATGATATCGAAGTCTGGCTGCCCGGTCAGGATGAGGGCAGGGGCGCTTTCCGTGAGATTTCGTCCTGCTCGAACTGCGGCCCCTTTCAGGCCCGCCGCATGAAGGCGCGGTTCCGTCAGCAGGGCGAAAAGGACACCCGCTTTGTCCATACCCTCAACGGGTCGGGGCTGGCCATCGGACGGACCATGATAGCCATTCTCGAAAATTACCAGCGTGAGGATGGCTCGGTTGCCATTCCCGAGGCCCTGCAATCCTATATGGGCGGGATGACCGAACTCAAACCCCAGGCTGACAACAGGGATTAGTAGCATGGCAATTGGTGAAAACGGGCGCGTTGGCCGGATTTTGATTTCCAACGATGATGGTATTGATGCCATGGGGATAGAGGTTCTGGAAGCCATCGCCCGTGAAATCGCTGATGAAGTCTGGGTCGTTGCGCCAGAGGGCAACTGTTCGGGATTTGGCCGTTCGATTACCCTCAAACGTGAAATCAGGGCCACCAGGGTTGGCGATAACCGCTACACCTGTGATGGCACGCCAACGGATTGCGTCATCTATGCGGTCAATCACCTGATGGCAGAAACCCCGCCTGATCTGGTCTTGAGCGGGATCAACCTGGGCATGAATATCAGTGATGATATCACCTGTTCGGGGACGATCGGTGCCGCCTGGGAAGCCGCGGTCTACCGTATTCCGGCGATTGCCCTGTCCCAGAAATACGATGCAACCAAGCCGATGGGAACGCCCGAGGTTTTTGATGCATCGCGCCAGCACGGGGTTTCCATTATCCAGTCCCTGATGCAGCGCGGCTGGCCTGATCATGTCATCATGAACGTGAATTTCCCCAGCCTGCCGGCTGACGGGATCAGCGGGATCAAGGTGGTGTCGGTTGGCAGCCACAAGGTTTCGGATGAGATCATCATGGGTTCAGGCGAAAACACCTACCGTATCGGCAAGCAACGCCAGAAATCCAAACTCGACCCCGACAGTGATATCGGCGCGCTTTTTGACGGCTATATCACGGTCACCCCGCTTTCGATTGACATGACGGACTATCATCTGTTGCGTGATCTGGGCGGGATGAACACCTGATCCAGGGCCATGGTTGATCAGGCGCTGCTGGAAAATAAAGTCAGGCTGATCATGGAATTGCGGTCACTGGGTATCCATGACACCAACGTTCTGTCGGCGATTGAAACCGTCCCGCGAGAGCTGTTTCTGCCCGAAGCGCTCAAAAAACATGCTTATGACAATGTGTCCCTGCCGATCAGCCTCGGCCAGACCATCAGCCAGCCCTATGTGGTGGCCCGGATGACCGAGGCGCTTGAAATGTCGGGTCGGCAGAGGGTACTGGAAATCGGCACCGGCAGTGGCTATCAGGCGGCTGTGCTGAGTTGTCTTTCCCGCCGTGTCTATACGATAGAACGCCTGCGCCCCCTGCTGGTTGAGGCTGAACGCCGGCTCGGGCTGCTGAATGTCACCAACCTGACCAGCAAATACGGTGATGGCGCGCTTGGCTGGCCTGAAGCCGCCCCGTTTGACCGGATCCTCCTGACCTGCGCTGCGGCCGAACGCCCCGGCATCCTGATTGATCAGCTCAAACCCGGCGGCATACTGGTGGCCCCTGTTGATAAGGAAGCCAGTAATAGCATTAAAGGGGATAGCATTAAAGGGGATGGCAATAAAAAAGAACAGGTCATCCGGCGGTATCGGGTTGATGACAAGGGCCGTGTCAGTGAGGAAGACCTGCTGCCTGTCCGGTTTGTTCCCCTGATAACCGATGTTGATATTGATCCTTCCTCAAACACAAGATAATGTGTTTCTGTCGCTGTCGATCATGAATTCCGGGAACCGGGTACGATGAGAATTCTGCTACTGCTGATATCGGCCATGGTGCTGATGGGATGCTCAATGGGGAAGGAACGTGCGCTTCTGCCCCTGCGGGATACCCCTCAGCGTGAGGCTGTGCGCGATGTGCCGCCTGATGGCATCATCATGGTTGAACCCGGTGATACCATCTACACCGTGGCCAACCGTTATCAGGTCACGCCGCGCCGCATCATCCTGTCGAACCAGCTGGCCCCGCCCTATGATCTGACGGGCCGGACCACCATTTCCATCCCCAAGCCGAGGGGGCATCCTGTCCGACAGGGGGATACGCTCGACAGCATCAGCCGCCGCTACCGTGTCAGCAAGGCTGATCTGATCACCCTCAATGCGCTTGAACCGCCCTACAGCCTGCGCCCCGGCATGGAAATCGCCATCCCGCGCAAGCTGGATTATTCCTCACTGGATGCATCAGCGTTCAAATCATCGGGGGCTTCGGGGTCCGGCATCGGCAGGAAAGCGGTCAAACCCAAAACACCGATCCGGGACGTGAAGTTTTCCGAAACCGCATCGGATTTCACCTGGCCAGTCAACGGATCAATCGTTGAACGGTTCGGTGTTGCCGCCAAGGGGGTTCATAATGACGGGGTCAATATTGCCGCCACGCCGGGTGCGCCTGTTCGGGCATCGCTGGGTGGTGAGGTGGCGTTTGTCGGCTCGGGGCTGAAATCCTTTGGCAATCTTGTCCTGATCAAGCATCAGGATGGCTGGATCACGGCCTATGCCCATCTCGGTGAGGTTTCGGTTAAGGAAGGCCAGTCCATCAAGAAAGGCACGGTCATCGGTGCGGTTGGCCAGTCCGGCAAGGTGGATAGCCCGCAACTGCATTTTGAGCTGCGCAAATCAAGGCAGCCCGTCAATCCCGAAGATTATCTGTCCTGAGATTAATTCCCTCTAGTCATCCAGCCTGATTCTGATATTGGCCTGACCCGCGGCATCAACGATGAATTGCCATGCCACGCGGCCTGACCGGCTGCCCCGCGTCACCGACCATTCGAGGCTGTCGCGTTCCAGTTGGGCGCGGTCATCCCCGGGGCTGAGGCCAATGGCATCAGCATAGGCGTTGATCATGGTGAGGTAGGTATCCTGGCCAATACTGTGGAAACCCAGCCAGAGGCCGAAACGGTCCGAGAGCGAGACTTTTTCTTCAACCGCCTCGGATGGATTGATGGCGGTGGAACGTTCGTTTTCGATCATATCCCGTGCCATCAGGTGCCGCCGGTTTGAGGTGGCGTAAAACAGCACGTTTTCAGGCCTGCCCTCAACCCCGCCTTCGAGAATGGCCTTGAGCGACTTGTAGGTGCTTTCGCCGCTTTCAAAGGCCAGATCATCACAGAACAGGATAAAACGCCGATCATCGCCCTGCAATGCATGCAGCAGATGGGGCAGGGTGGTGATATCCTCCCGGTGAATTTCCACCAGCACCAGCGGCTGATCGTTGCTGACAGCGGCATGAACGGCTTTCACGAGGGATGACTTGCCGGTCCCGCGAGCGCCCCAGAGCAGCGCATTATTGGCGGAAAGCCCGCTGGCAAAACGGCGGGTATTTTCCATCAGCTGATCCTGCTGGCTGTCAATGCCGCGGAGCAGGTGAAGCGGGATCCGGTTGACTTGCCTGACCGGCTGAAAGCTGAGCGATGCCGCCTGCCAGACAAAGGCCATGCATTGAGGGGAGGGAGGCGAAGGCTGCTTTTCCGCCACCAGCGTTTCAAGGGCTGTTGCAATGCGTTCCAGCAGCGGGGTGATCGCGGTGGTGTTTTCCAGCCCTTTGGTCATGGCCTTAATCCCTCTATGTCAGTACAGTCGCGGTGAGGAGCGTAGCGAAAAACTTCAACAATGGCGATGCTTTATCGTTGCGCAGGGTCGTAACAGAGTAGTATCTTTCCTCAACCTAATTCCATTCGGAGATTGCATCCATGATCATTTCCCCGGCCTACGCTCAGGCAGCCGGTGCGGCTGGCCCCGGTATCCTCGGGCAGCTGTTTCCCTTCATTCTGATCTTTGTGGTTTTTTACTTCCTCCTGATCCGTCCTCAGCAGAAACGCGCCAAGGAACACCGACAGCTGGTTGAAAGCATGAAGCGTGGTGACATTGTCACAACATCCGGCGGTATCCGGGGCAAGGTCACGAAAGCCGCTGAAGGCAGTGAAACCGTTGAGGTTGAAATCGCTTCCGGTGTCTCGGTTGAGGTTGTGCGGGCCACCATCTCGGAAGTGCGTGACAAGGATGGCAACGCAATGAAGCCATCAGCACCCGAAAAGAAGAAGAAATAGTAATCAACCGCCTTGATAAACAATCTCAAAGCATGCTTCCAACGCCATGATTGTATTTGAAAAATGGAAATCGATGTTGGTGGGGCTTGTGTTTGTCACGGCCGCCATCTTCGCCTTCCCCAACCTGTTTGACGAAGACCAGGGGTTTTTGCCGGAATACCGCATCAACCTTGGCCTTGATCTGCAAGGCGGCTCCTACCTGCTGCTCAGCGTTGATATGGACGCGGTGATTGAGGAACGGCTTGAGAATACGGCTGAGGCTATCCGTACCGAAATGCGCCAGTCACGCATCGGGATCACCGGTCTGGAAGCAACCACCGAAGCCGTCATGTTCAACCTGCGCAAGGCTGACGATACCGAAGCGGCAAACCAGATCCTGGCCACGCTGGTCGGCAACGACATTGAAATTGATCGCACCGAAAACAGGTTCACCCTGGCCTTTACCAGTGACGGCATCAGCCGCCTGACCACGGCGACAGTGGGCCAGGCGATTGAGATTGTCCGCAACCGGATTGATGAAACCGGCACGAAAGAGCCAATTATTCAGCGTCAGGGCAGTGACCGTATCCTTATCCAGTTGCCCGGTGTTGATGATCCTGAGGCGATCAAGCGATTGCTTGGCCGTACGGCAAGGCTGGGTTTCCAGCTGGTTGATACCAGCCGTTCCGCGCTTGAGGCCCAGTCCTCTGGCCGGATACCCCCGGGATCGGAAATATTGCCTGCCTCCGATGGCAGTGGTGAGCTCTACCTGCTCCGCAAGCGTGTGCTGATCTCCGGTGACATGCTGGATGATGCCCGCCCCGGGTTTGGCCAGAACAATGACCCGGTGGTCAATTTCACGCTCAATTCAACAGGCGGCGCCCGCTTCGGCAAGGTTACGGGGCAGAATATCGGCCGTCCTTTCGCCATCGTGCTGGATGACAAGGTGATCTCGGCCCCGGTTATCCGGGGGCAGATTTTCTCCAATGGCCAGATTTCAGGCAATTTCAGTATTGAGGAAACCGATGAGCTGTCGCTTCTCCTCCGCGCTGGTGCCTTGCCCGCACCGCTCAATGTGCTGGAGGAACGCTCGGTCGGCCCCGGCCTTGGCAGTGACAGTATCGCCGCCGGTAAAATTGCAGCGGTCATCGGGATGATCGGTGTCGTTATCTTCGTGGTGGCGAGTTACGGGGTTTACGGGGTGATTGCGACCATTGCGCTTGCCTTTAACATGGTCATGATCATTGCCTCGCTTTCGCTGTTGCAGGCAACGCTGACCCTGCCCGGGATTGCCGGGATCGTGCTGACCATGGGCATGGCGGTTGATGCCAATGTGCTGATCTTTGAACGCATCAGGGAAGAACTGAAAAAGGGCCGCACCACAGTCAAATCGGTGACCGCCGGTTTTTCACAGGCCACCACCACCATCGTTGATGCCAACCTGACAACGCTGTTTGCGGTGCTGTTTCTCTACCTGCTGGGTTCCGGGCCGATCAAGGGCTTTTCGGTGACGCTGGGGCTGGGGGTCATCACGTCGATGTTCACCGCCATTCTGGTGACGCGGATGATGGTATCCCTGTGGATTAATTTCAGCCGCCCGAAACAGCTGGTCCTTTAGGGGGGAATGTCGATGCTTCCATTGCTCAAGATCGTTCCTGCCAATACGGCGATCCCGTTCCTGCGTTTCCGGATGGCCGGTCTGGTTTTCTCCGTCATTCTGGTGCTGGGGTCCATTGGCTCCTTCCTTGGCATGGGGCTGAATACCGGCATTGATTTTCGCGGCGGCTTCCTGATTGAGGTCAGGGCCAAGGACGGTGTGGCTGATATCAACGGCCTTAGAACAACGCTGTCCCAGCTTGATCTCGGTGATGTTTCGTTGCAGGAATTTGGTGTTGAAACCGATGTGCTGATCCGTGTTCAGTCGCAGTCGCTAAAGGCCAGTGAAAAGCTCAGCGATACCGATAAGGCTGCCATCAGGCTGGTGAGTGATGCCATCGGGGCCGAATACGATATTCGCCGGACCGAATTTGTCGGCGCGGTGGTCGGGGGTGAGCTGCGCAATCAGGCGGCGATTGCGGTTCTGGCCGCGCTGGCCGCTATCCTGATCTATATCTGGTTCCGTTTTGAATGGCCCTTTGCCGCCAGTGCCGTGGTGGCGCTGACGCATGATGTGATCACCACCATCGGGCTGTTTGCCATCACCGGGCTGGAATTCAACCTTTCCACTGTTGCCGCGCTTCTGACGATTGCCGGGTATTCGATCAACGATACCGTGGTGGTGTTTGACCGGGTGCGCGATAACCTGCGCAAATACAAATCCTGGTCAATCCCCGATATCCTGTCCCTGTCGCTCAATGAAACGCTCAGCCGGACGATCATGACCTCATTGACCACGCTGATTGCGCTGGTCTCCATCTTCCTTTTCGGCGGGGCTGTCCTGGCTGATTTCGCGCTGGCGATGATCTGGGGCGTGCTGATCGGGACCTATTCATCCATCTTTGTTGCGGTTTCGGCATTGCTGTTCTTTGACCTGACCCCGATTGATGACGATGAGGATACCCCGACACCGGAATATGAGCAGGCATGAACGGCCAGCCCAACACCTCCCCGCTGATCCGTGATTATGATCAGGGCGGTTTCACCATCGGTGATGATTTCCACCCCGGATCGGTACTGATCAATGGTGAGGAAGGTGAGGGGTTTTCAATCCAGTCATGGCCAGTGAATGACCCGGAGGCACTGACGGTGACGGATTTCACCGTCCTCCTGGAAAGTCCGCAAAGGCCTGATCTGATCCTGCTTGGCGTGGGTGAGCAGATGAACCATCCCTTTGCCAAATTGCGCATGGCCATGACAGGTGCCGGTATCCCGCTGGAGGTTCAGTCCACCCCGGCCATCTGCCGGACCTGGAACCTGCTGTTGAGCGAGGGCAGAAGGGTTGCGCTGGCCGCAATCCCGCTCGGGCAGAAAGAAGCCCTCGAAAACAATTCATGACCGGGAAAACCACCAGTAAGCCTTTCGCCCCGCTTGATCTGCTGCGGCGGGAGCTGCCAGCCCTTGGCCTGACCATCGGTTTTGCCCCAAAATCCCGGCGAGACACGCTGGCTGTTTTCCTGTTGCTGTGGCTGGAATTGAGGCGGGCTACCCTGGCATCCGAGGTGATCCTGACGGCAACCCGGCTGGCG
>CENN01006434.1_pt1 | contig 13493 bp, 17 predicted proteins | sample 530151 | NCBI WGS metagenome assembly CENN01 (sample SAMEA2591084, study PRJEB7988) | marine metagenome | isolation source: saline water (ENVO:00002010), including
TAAAATTAAAAAATCTTGAGAAAGAAAATATCGAGCTTTCAAAATTAATGAATCTTGTAAAAACTGAAAATTTTTCTATTTCAATTCTTGGCGAGATTAAAAGTAAAAGTTTTTTTCCTAAAGAATCGTTAAATGTTTTCACCGACATAAAAAAACTGAACGAAGATATGATCGTTTTAAATAATTATGGAGTTGTTGGACAAATATCTGAAATTTATCCCAATTATGTAAGAGTTCAGCCCCTGTATGAAAAAGGTAATATTGTGCCAAGCTATATTTCAAGGAACGGCTTAAATATTATTTTGAAAGGAAAAGGTGAAAACAAAACCTTCACGATTGAAAATTTAAGTAGTGAAGTTAATCTTTATGAAGGAGATGAAATATATTCTTCTGGATTAGGAGGAAAATTTCCTAAAGGATATTTAATTGGAAAGGTAAAAAGCATTTCAAAAAACCAAAATCTTAAATTTCAGGAAGTCGAAGTTTCGTCCAGTGCTGAATTTGATAAAGGCTCAAAAGTATTATTTATCTCTCCATGACAGAATATCTTGATAAGCGAAATACTTTTCCTATTTATATAACAATAGGTATCACAATAATTATTTTTTCCATTGTTGAGATTATTTTTAGAAATTCTTTTAACTTCTATTTAAATATTCCATTAACTTTAATGTGTCTCATATATTGGAATATGGCTCTTCCTAAAAGCGTAGGTTTATTATGGGCGATAATTTCTGGGTTTGTTCTAGATTTATCTCAAGACTTAGTTTTGGGTTCAAATGTTATGATTTTTTTGATAAGTTCTTACTTGATACAAAGATATTTTCACCGTTTGAGAGCGTTGTATAGAGTTCAGCAATCTCTAATTGTTGCTGGCGCAGTTTTTTTAAATCAGATGATATTTATCATTTCTTTCTCTAACTTTTCTCTGAGTATTTTTCTAGAATTATTTATTTTTACCGTTATTTCTGCATTGATCTGGCCTATTATTTACGGCCTTTTAAGAAATATAAGAATAAAATTTACTTACGGCAGTTAACTGTAAAAAATTGTAGCTAATCCCAAAAAGGAAAAAAAGCCTACTACATCTGTTATTGTTGTAACTATTACACTTCCGCCGATAGCAGGATCTAGTTTGAAAAATTTTAAAATTAGTGGAATTCCTAATCCGCTTAAAACTGCAAAAAATAAATTAATTATCAAGGACAATAAAATTATTATCGCAATTGTAAAATCGTTAAACCATAAGAAGGAAATTACTCCCAAAATCAGGGCCCAGAAAATACCATTTACAATTCCGACAGTAATTTCTCTTGATAATAAATAAATATAATTTGATGACATTATTTGTCCTAACGCAAGACCCCTAACAGTTATAGCGAGTGTTTGAGTTGCGGCAACGCCTCCCATACTTGCAATAATTGGCATCAAAACTGCTAAAAAAATTACCTCTTCGATCGTTTCTTTGAATAGATTTATTACAGACGAAGCAATTATTGCGGTGAAAAGATTTATACCTAGCCAAAAACCTCTACTTTTTATAGCTGAAGAAGTTTTTTCAAACGTATCTCCACTCAAACCAGACATCTGTTTTAAGGAGTCATTTGCATCAGATTTAATTTCACTTATGACGTCATCAAAAGTTATTCTCCCGATTAAATTATTTTCTTCATCAATTACAGGTGCCGAAATTAAATCATCTTTTTCAAATACCTTAATTACCTCGCTAGATTCTGTATATGCAATTAATGGTTTTTTTTGAATCATAATATTTTTCACTAATTCGTTAGGTGAATTTGTAATTAGACTTGAAATTGGTAAAACCCCTCTAAATTTATTATTTCTGCTCACCACAAAAAGGTTATCTGTTAAGAGCGGGATTGAATTTTTTATCCTTAAATACCTTAGGACTAATTCAATTGAATGGTACGGTCTGACCACAATAACGTCAGTGTTCATTAAACCACCAGCTGAATCTTCAGGAAATTTTAAAACTTGTTCTAAAATACTTTTATTTTGGTCAGAAATTTTTTCTAAAACTTCTTTCATCACCTTCTTAGGTAAATCTTGAAGAATATCTGCTACTTCGTCTGGTTCAAGATCCTTTGTCACTTCTGCAACTTCCGCTGGATCCATAAAGGACAAAATCATTTCTCTAACGTCATCTGATAAATTTTTTAAAATTTCTCCTTCATTTTTTTCATCTATTAACTGCCAGATTAAAGCTCTTGTATTTGGTGGACTAGATTCAATTAATAATGAAATCTCATAGGCAGGAAGAGAATTTAAGGTTTCTCTTGAATTAATAAATTGACCTGAAGAAACTATTTTTTGTAATGAGTCATTTTCAGAAGAATTATTTGACTGCATTTTCTTCTTTTCTGTCGTGAGCCGCAGGAAGATTCAAAAGAGTTCTATATTTAGAGATAGTTTTCCTTGAGACTTTAATTTCATTTTTCTGTTCAAACATTTTTTTTAGCGTTTCATCTGAAAGAGGAGAGAGTTTATTTTCTTTGGATATCGATTGAAATAAAAATTCAAGTAACAAAGTTTTTTTTGTTTTTTTAAGATTGGGCCCAATTTTTTTTAATTTCAAAAAGATTCTCCTAAATAAACTTTTTTTACTAATGGGTTGTCTGTAATTTCAGCAGCACTGCCATCAGCTATAATTTTTCCGGAACTTATGACTTTGACGTTCTCGCATATATCTATCGTTGCTTTAACGTTATGGTCACTTATTAAGATCCCCAAACCTTTCTCGTTTAATTTTAAAATCAAATTTTTTATGTCATCAATTGCTAAAGGATCAATTCCTGCAAAAGGCTCATCCAGCATTATAAATTTTGGATTCAAAGCGATTGATCTTGCTATTTCTACTCTTCTTCTCTGACCTCCTGAGAGTTCTCTTCCTTTCTGCAAAGAAATAGAAGAAATATTAAATTCTTCTAAAAGGCTATTTATATTTTTCTCTATATTTTTTTTAGTAAAGTATTTTGTTTCAAGGGAAGATCTTAAATTGTCTTTCACAGAAAGGTTTCTAAAAATTGAGGGCTCTTGAGGCAGATAAACAATTCCAAGTTCAGCTCTTTTACTTAGCGATAAATTTGTAATTTCAGTTTCATTCAGATAAATCTTTCCTTTAGACGGCTTCAATAAACCTGCGAGAGAATAAAAGAGAGTGGTTTTTCCAGCTCCATTCGGACCCAAAAGTCCATTGATTTTTTTGAAGTTTACGTTCAAGGAAATATCGTCAAGAATTATTTTTTTCCCGTAATTAACGTGAATATTTTTTGCAATTATCATTTTTCAGATTTCTCGGAATTTTATATTAGAACTATCTAAAATTATTTTTTCCGACAGATCTATTTTTATCGAATCCGCAGTATAAAAGCTATTTAGATAATTTATTTTTAAGTTTTTTGAAACTTCTATAGTGTTTTCTGAAAAGTTAATTATCATTTTCTCAGAAGATCCAGAAAAAGGATTTTCTTTAAAGCTTCCACTAAAATTAATTATTTCCTCAAATTCTATGAGGTTAGATTTGTAATAAAAAAAAGCATTTTTAGAATTACCAGAAATTTCAAAGTCCATTTCGTTTGATAAAAATATTTCGGGTTGGAATAATTTCATAAAATTAGAATTTGCTAAACTATTAAGCATCTCGCTTTCTATAAAAAATTTAATTTTGCTATCGGAGAAAGAGACTTTTAATTTTACTTTATCTGCTTGAAATAAATTTTGAACTGTATCTTCTTCAAATTCTTGATTTGAGGAATCGATGTAATTGGAAGATAAAAATAAAAAAACACCTGCAAGACTTAAAAGTAAGATTGAATATATTATTAAATTTCGTCGCATTAAATAATTTTTGCTTCCAATACGTCATGCATCCTTAAGAGACCAGTAACTTGATCTTTACTATTTTTAACTAACAATGAAAAGATTTTAAATTTTTCCATTGATTTTATAGCCTCAGAAACTAAGACTTCCTCAGAAACAAACTTAAAATCTATTGTCATTACTTCATTGATTTTTAAATCATCTAAGTTAACTTTTTTTTCTAAAAGCCTTCTCAAATCTCCGTCTGTAAAGATTCCTGATACTTTATTTTTACTTTCAATCAGTGTTAAGCCGAGACCCTTAGAAGACATTAAATAAATTGCACTATATACGGAAGAAGATTCAGATAACGTTGGAAGATTTTTTTTAGATATCATTAAGTCTTTTACTTTTAAAAATTTTTTTCCTAGACTGCCTCCAGGATGGTTTTCTGCAAAATCTTGTGGAGAAAAACCTTTAGCTTCTAGTAACGATATTGCAAGAGCATCACCCAAAAGTAACATAGCCGTAGAGCTAGTTGTCGGCGCAAGATCCATTGGACAGGCCTCTTGATCTATTTCTATGGATAAAGAAACATTTGAGTTGATGGAAAGGGTTGATTTGGAGTTTCCTGTAATCGAAAGAATATCTTTCGCTTTTCTTTTGCAAGCTGGAAGTATTTTGAGAATTTCATCAGTTTCACCAGAATACGAAAAAATCAATAAAATATCTTTTTTTGTTATAGCCCCTAAATCGCCATGGCTTGCTTCAGCTGCGTTTATATAAATCGCTGGGGTTCCGGTTGAAGATAATGTTGAACATATCTTTTCAGCAATATTGCCAGATTTTCCTATTCCCATAAGAAATAAATTTCCTTTATTTAAGAGTATCTTTTCACACAATCCGTTAAAATTTTTTGAACTTATTTGTTTTGAAAGTTGTGAAAGAGAATCTATTTCTTTAGAAAATGTTTTTTTAGCTGAATGAAAGAAATTATTTTTTTTCTTAGGTTTAATTTTCATAGAAATTTTTAATACTGTATTCTTGGCCTTATAATAAACCATTAGAACGTTTTTTCATGCGTAAATTCATTTTTATATTTTCAATAATCTTTTCAAATTTATCTTTTTCAGGCGAATCGATTGAGATTTTTTTGGATGAGCAGCACAAAAATTTATTTGATTACATTGAAAAAAATATTGAACTAATTGATGAAGACAAGAATTTATTTGTAGCAGGATTTGAAAAGTCCATCGAGGATCTAATAGACCCAAGAGAAATTTCAAAAAGAGTCATGGGAAAAAAGATCTATCAATTATCTTCTAAGGAGCAAATCGAAATGTTCAATTTTAAGTTTAGGAATACACTTTTTGAGTCATATTCTTCTGCTTTAAAAGAATTAAGTTATGAAAACCTTAAGATTGTGTCTCATTCGCATCCAAATGAACGAATGGATTTAGCAATAGTCAAATTAAAAATCAATATAAGCGGTAGAAAGGTAGATTTCATATACAAAATGAAAAAGTTCAATAACGATTGGAAAATTATAGGATTGATATTAGACGGTATAGACATCATCTCTATTTTTAGAAAGCAATTTATAAGTTTGTACAAATTAGGAAATATGGACATAGATTTTGCTATAAATAACTGGGACGTTTACGAAGAGAATAATGGATAAACTTCTTATAACCGGAGGGTCTTCGCTCGAAGGCTCGTTGAGAGCGTCTGGATCAAAAAATTCTGCTCTCCCAATATTAGCATCTTCCATTTTAGTAAAAGACAAGTTTTTAATAAAAAATATTCCTCATTTGAATGACATAACAACCATGATTGAGCTGTTAAGTTCTATGGGAGCTGAGATGACAGTTAATGAAGATATGGATTTGGAGGTTGATACAAAAAATCTAATTAATCCGCTTGCAAGATACGAGTTAGTCAAGACTATGAGAGCATCAATTTTAGTTTTGGGGCCTTTATTGACTAGATATCATGAAGCGGAAGTCGCGCTTCCCGGTGGATGCGCCATTGGAAGTAGACCAGTAAATTTGCACATTGACTGCATGCAGAAATTAGGCGCAGATATTGAAATCTCTGATGGATATATAAAAGCAAAAGCAAAAGGCGGTCTCAAGGGAGGCAAAATAGATTTTTCAACTGTAACTGTTACAGGAACTGAAAATGCGATTATGGCTGCAGCACTGGCCAAAGGAACAACAGTTATAACAAATGCAGCTAAAGAACCAGAAGTTGTGGATTTAATTTCATGTTTAAAAAAAATGGGAGCTAATATTGAAGGGGGAGGAAGTGAAAAAATTACTGTAAATGGGGTAGATTCGTTGAATCCTTGTGAATACGAAGTTATGGATGACAGGATTGAAATTGGAACTTATCTAACCGCAGTAACAATGACCAAAGGAAAAATTGAAATTAAATGCTCATTTTCTAAAATTTTAGAGACTATTATTGATAAATTAAAAATTTCTGGTGCAAATATTACTTTCAATGAAGAAAGCATAGAATTAGAAATGGACCAAAAGCCAAATCCAGTAAATATTTCTACCGCGCCTTTTCCACTTTTTCCAACCGATATGCAAGCACAATTTATAGCCTTAAACTCTATTTCAACAGGTAAGTCCAAAGTAGTAGAAAATGTTTTTGAAAATAGATTCATGCACGTTCAAGAGTTAATTAGGATGGGAGGAGATATTAACTTACAGGGGAATACCGCAACTATTACTGGTAGCAAAAACGGATTATTCGCCGCACCAGTAATGGCAACTGATCTTAGGGCATCTGCTAGCCTAGTTTTAGCAGGATTGGTTGCCAAAGGGCAAACAAAAGTTGACAGGATTTATCACATTGATAGAGGTTACGAAAGAATTGAAGAAAAACTTAATCTCCTCGGAGCAAATATTGAAAGGGTGTCCGAATGAGTCTTTTGTTGGCTTTACCAAAAGGAAGATTATTAAATGAGGTAAAAGTTCTTCTTGAAAAAGTTGGAATTGAATTTGATGATAAATCCAGAAAATTAATAATCAATACTTCTAAGGATTTTATAAAAGTTGCTATCTTAAGAACGTGGGATATCCCAAAATTTGTGAATTATGGAGCTGCTGATATCGGAGTTGTAGGGAAAGACATATTATTTGAGTCTAATTTAGAAAATAATTATTACGAACTCGAAGATTTGGGAATAGGGCAATGCAGAATGTCTTTGGCTTCATTAGAAAACAAAATACCTAACCAAAAAAAGATCAGGGTTGCTTCAAAATACCCTGAATATACAAAAAAATATTTTCTAGAAAACTCTAAAGATATAGAAATTTTAATACTTAAGGGAGCTATCGAAATTGCTCCTGTATTAGGCCTTGCTGATTGTATTGTCGATTTAGTTCAAACAGGTCAAACTTTAAAAGAAAATGGTTTAAAAGAGCTAGAAAAGATTTCTGATATAACTTCAAGACTTATTGTCAACAAATCGTCATTTAAATCTAAGCATAAAGAAATAAATGAAATCTTACGAGAATTAAAAAAGCATGTATGAATGAATTTCATTTAAAAAAATTGACTTTTAAGGAGTTTTTATCTGTCAGAAGAAATATTGATCCTTTAAAAGATTTAGAAGAAGTGTCTGATGACGTTAGAAAAATTCTTAAAGAAGTAAAAATAGATGGCGAAAAGGCGTTGCTCAAATTTTCCAGGATATTTGACGATTTATCTGTAAAGAATTTAAACGAATTAATTTATTCGAGAGACAAATTAGAAGATTCGTATAACCTTCTTCCTAGAGAAATAAAAGATGACCTGATTTTCTTAAAATCACGCATCCAGAGCTTTCATGAATCAATCCTTACAACTGATTGGCAAAAGACTGATAAAGTTTTTTCAAAATATGGACAGGTTTCTCGGCCAATAAAAAGAGTAGGTCTCTATGCTCCTGGTGGGAGTGCTATCTATCCCTCGTCAGTACTTATGACCTCGGTTCTTGCAAAAATTGCCGGGGTAAAAGAAATTCTTCTATGTTTTCCTCCGTCAAACGAAAAAAATACTAGATTGATGTTAGCCTCAGCATTTCTTGGAGAAGTTGATCAAGTTATTTCTATTGGCGGGGCGCAAGCAATAGGAGCTATGGCATTCGGAACAGATAATTTTGAAAAGGTAGATAAAATTTTTGGACCTGGAAATCAATATGTTGCGGAAGCAAAAAGACAAGTATTTGGCATAGTTGGAATTGACGCCATGACAGGACCTTCAGAAGTAATGATAATTGCCGATGAGACTGCTGATCTGGAAATGATAGCTTTGGATCTAATTGCACAAGCAGAGCACGGGCCTAACTCAACCTGTATTTTGGTATTAGTTAATAATTTGATTGCCAAAAAAGTGGAAGACAAAATTTCAGAGTACTTAAATAATCTAAACTTTAATAAAGATTCCAATGCTTATAAATCTTTGAAAAATTTCGGTCTGATAGTTAACGTATCAGATTTTGAAGAAGCTAAAGAAGTTTGCAACCAGTTTAATCCAGAGCATCTTCAATTAATTCTTAAAAACGAAGGTCAAGTTAACTTAAAAGAAATATATGCTGGAGCAATTTTTCTTGGCCAAAAGAATACAGCGGTTCTTGGAGATTATTGTGCGGGGCCTAGTCACGTAATACCAACTAATGGTGCTACTAAATTCAGCTCGCAACTGAGCATTCAAGATTTTTTTATAAATTCATCTTTTACGCATATCACAAATTCTCAAGATGAAAATTTCAAGAAAATATTAAAAACTTCGAGAGATATTGCTATAGAGGAAGGCTTAGCTGCGCACGCAAATGCAGTAGATTTAAGATTGAAAAGACTTTTCAATTAGTAATTTCATTATAAACTTTCATTACTTCGTCAATAGGAATTGCAAAATTAAGACCCTGACTTCCTCCGGAAGTAGTCTCAATAAAATTGGTTATCCCCAACAAATATCCATTCTTATCAATTAAAGCCCCGCCAGAGTTACCTGGATTTATAGATGCATCTGTTTGAATAAAAGTCCCAGTTACATTTTTAAACTGTCTATTGATTGCACTTACAATTCCCATGCTGAAAGACTTACCTAATCCTTGAGGATTGCCTATAGCAATGACTTGTTCTCCAACTCTAAGATCATCTATATTTTTTTTGAGTTTAATTGGTTTAAGATTTTCACCATTTATTGTTTGAATTACTGCAATATCGGCAGTCTCACTGAACCCTAGAATTATAGCTTCTATTATTTCTCCACTATTTAGCTCAATAATCAATTTTTGATTGCTCTGAAGTGCATCTTTTATTACATGATAATTTGTGACAATTTTACCCTGGCTATCAATGATCACTCCTGATCCATTTGGAAAAAAACCCGTTTTTATTACTTGCTGATATCTTTTTATTCCTAGAAGGCTAGATTTTTCTTGCCAAGCTTTCCATTTTTTTATGCTCCAAATATTTACTATAGATGGAGATGCTTCTTCTAAGATATCTGGAAGCTTTTCTGAAGTGGTGTAATTTAGGAATACAAATCCGGAGAGTAAACCTAAAATGGTCCATAAGCATATTGAAATTACTACTTTTCTATTCATTGAAGTTGGAAATTATAACTTCTCTGAGTTATTATTCACGCGCTGAAAATACTATTTTTTAAACTATGAAAACAAAAAGCTTCAAATCAGACGAAATGGTCAAAAAATGGCATTTAGTAAATGCCGAAAATAAAACACTTGGAAGATTATCTTCCAAAATTTCGTCTATCTTGATGGGTAAAAATAAAGCTCAATTTTCAAAAAATAGTGATCTTGGGGACTTTGTAGTGATTATAAACGCTGAGAAAATAAGACTTACGGGGAATAAAGAGTCGCAAAAAAAATACTACAGTCATTCGGGTTATCCTGGAGGATTAAAAACTCAGACATTTCAAAATTTAGTTGAACAGAAGCCAGAAGAAATCATACTTAAAGCGGTAAAAGGCATGCTACCTAAAAATAAATTAGCAACTAAAATGTTAGCAAAACTTAAAGTTTATAAAGGCAAAAATCACCCTCATACAGGACAAGCCCCTCAACCTTTAGAGATCTAAAAATAAATTATGAGTCAAGAAACTACATATGCGACTGGAAGAAGAAAAACCTCGACAGCAAGAGTTTATCTTTCTGAAGGAAAAGGAAATATATTAGTAAATGATATACCTTTAGAAGAATACTTCGGAAGGGAAGTTGCTAAAATATTAGTAATGCAACCTTTAATTCTTTTAGATGTTTCTAGTAAATTCGACATTATGGTCAAAGTTTCTGGTGGTGGTTCATTTGGACAAGCTGGGGCTATAAGACACGGTATCTCTAGGGCCTTAGAAAAATTTGACCCAGAGTTTAGACCTTCATTAAAGTCGGCTGGATATCTCACTAGAGACTCTAGACAAGTTGAAAGAAAAAAAGTTGGATTGGTAAAAGCAAGAAAGTCAAAACAATTTAGTAAAAGATAATTTTAATGGTTCAACCGATATCTCCTCCAAACCCTGGAAGAAGAAAGTTTTTAAGTTTTATTACAGCTTCAATGGCTTCGATAGGAGCTTTTTTTCTTGCCATACCTTTCCTAAGCGCTTTTAAACCCAGCGCGCGAGCAGAAGCTGCAGGAGCTCCAGTTCAAGTTGATATTTCATCACTGACACCAGGCCAAATGAAAGTTGTTGAGTGGAGAGGAAAACCTATATTTGTTGTTAAAATGGAAGAGAATACTGTGAAATTACTATCCTCTAATCTATCAAGATTAGCCGACCCAGAAGGTGAAAACTCGAAACAGCCCGAATATGTTAAGAATCAGATTAGATCAAGAAAAGAAGGAGTAGCAGTGATTACAGGTGTTTGCACTCATCTTGGGTGTTCTCCAAAATATTATCCCGAAACAGGTTCTGTAGCATTTGACTCTGACTGGCAAGGCGGCTTTTTCTGTCCATGCCATGGTTCAAAATTTGATATGGTTGGTAGAGTTTATGCAGGCGTTCCCGCACCGACAAATATGGACGTTCCACCGCATTATTTTCCCAAAGATAATTTATTAGTAATTGGTTTAGACGGAGTTTCGTAATGTTGCAATGGATTAACACAAGATTTCCCTTAACGGATTTAATTGAAAGACACTTATCTAAGTATCCTGCTCCCACTAATCTCAATTTTTGGTACCTATTCGGATTTCTTATGATCATTGTTCTAGTAATGCAAATTCTTACTGGACTTTGGTTAATGATGAACTATACAAATACTGCTGAAGAAGCCTTTTCATCGGTTGAGTATATTATGAGAGACGTAGAATACGGTTGGCTTTTAAGATATATGCACGCTGCAGGAGCTTCAGCTTTTTTTGTTTTAATCTATCTTCATATGTTCAGAGGGATGATGTATGGCTCATACCAAAAACCCAGAGAGTTAATATGGCTTGGCGGATGGTTTACCTATGTTTTGCTCTGTGCAGAAGGTTTTACAGGATATGTTCTCCCTTGGGGGCAAATGTCTTTCTGGGCTGCTCAAGTGATAATATCTTTATTTGGATCAATTCCCATTGTTGGAGAAGATCTTGCTACTTGGGTTAGAGGAGATTATCTTGTTTCAGGGATTACCTTGTCGAGATTATTTGCTTTTCACGTAGTTTTGTTACCAATCATGTTGATAGCGGTTGTTTTTTTCCACATTCTTGCACTTCACGAAATTGGGTCAAACAATCCTGACGGAATAGATATAAAAAAACATGTAGACAATGATGGAGTCCCCTTAGATTCTAAGCCCTTTTATCCTTATGATATTACTCATGATGTTTATGCTCTAGGAGTGTTTCTTTTATTTTTCTGTGGAATAGTTTTCTTCTTCCCTGGTGGAGGAGGTTACATACTTGAAACAGTGAACTTTGAACCAGCTAATCCCTTATCTACTCCTGCTCATATCGTGCCTTCATGGTATTACACACCTTATTATGCAATGCTCCGAGCTGTAGATTTTTCAATTTTTGGATTTACTGCCAAATTTCTTGGATTCGCTACGATGGCAGCAGGTATTGCAATATTTGCAGCATTGCCGTGGTTAGATAGAAGCCCTGTTAAATCTATCAGATACAAAGGTATTTACAGCAAAATTTTTCTTACTGGTTTTGTTGTCAGCTTTTTTGTCTTAGGTTACCTTGGGCTAGTTCCTCCTACTGAACTTAAGAATGTTCTTGCGAAAGTATTTACAGTTATTTATTTTTCTTATTTTTTACTTATGCCAATTTATACTAAATTAGAAAAATGTAAGCCAGTTCCAGAAAGAGTTCCTGGATAAATAATGAAGCTTCTTCCATTTCTGTTTCTTTTCATACCTTTTAATTTTTTCGGTGCTGACGAACTGAGCTGTGGAACTATTGAATGCGAAAACTTCAAGGTAAATATTTATAACAATGCAGAATTGCAGAACGGATTATCAACCTATATGAACTATTGTTACGGTTGCCATTCTTTAAAATACTCCAGATACAAAAGAATTGCAGAAGATTTAGAAATTCCTATCGAGTTGTATGTAAGCAATCTAATTTATGATGATTCTAAGCCCGGAGAATTAATGCAAATCAGTTTAAATAAAGAAGATGCAGTTAATTGGTTAGGTGCTGTTCCACCAGATCTTACCCTAGAGGCAAGAGTTAGGAAGCCTGAATGGATTTATACATATTTAAAAAGTTTTTATTCTGACTCTTCAAGACCTTACGGGGTGAATAATCTGGTTTATAAAAACGTATCAATGCCACATGTCTTAGAAGATCTTCAAAATTCTATGTCTGAAAATGACTTTAGTAAAACAATGGCTGATCTAACAAATTTCCTAGTTTACGTTTCTGATCCATCTGCAAGAGAAAGACAACAATTAGGCGTTTATGTGTTACTCTTCCTTTTATTATTTACCGCCTTTGCTTTTTTGCTATACAGAGAGTATAAAAAGGAACTTAAATAAAACCTTCACAGATGAGTTTGCTTAAAAATAGATCTTCTATGGTCCTTTTTCACGATGAAATAGGTCATAGAAGCCAAAAAGTTAGAATCATAATTCAAGAAAAAGAAATATCTTGTGATTTGGAGTCTTTAGATAGAAGTGCAATTCCGAAGGAAATCCTAGATGTTAATCCAGACGGTTCTTTACCATTGCTAATAGATAGAGAACTTTCGCTTTATAACTCTGCTTTAATTGTCGAATACCTCGATGAAAGATTTCCACATCCTCCATTACTTCCTGTTTATCCAGTTGCTAGAGCTCAAACTAGACTGATTTTAGATAGGATTGAAAAAGATTTAGCGATTCATTTAGATACTCTGGAAGATGAAGCTAGCTCAAAATCTGAATTGACGAAAAGTAAAAGTGCTTTGGAAGTTAACTTGAAAAATTCTTTAATACTTTTTAGTAATCCATCTTTCTTTAATGAAGAAGAATTTACAATATTAGATGCCGTCATTTGTCCAATACTCTTTAGATTAAACTTTTTAGGTATAAATATTCCAAACACGAAAGCTGCAACGGGCATTAAAGATTACATGGAAAGAATTTTTGAAAAAGCTTCTTTTAAAGCCAGCTTAACAGAAGCGGAAAGAGAAAGGTTTTTAATTTAAAAATCCTGAAATATTTCACCTTTAAAAAACCTCAC
>CENN01012623.1_pt1 | contig 13166 bp, 8 predicted proteins | sample 530151 | NCBI WGS metagenome assembly CENN01 (sample SAMEA2591084, study PRJEB7988) | marine metagenome | isolation source: saline water (ENVO:00002010), including
CAATTGATTAACAGTCAACTGCTCTACCGCTGAGCTACTGAGGAACGTAATAGCTGAGCATTATAATTAGTTTTTAATATATAAGTAAATGACAAAAGAATTAAAGGTTATATCTGATTTTGAACCAGCAGGCTCTCAACCTCAAGCTATTGAAAGTTTGGTTGAGGGTTTAGGTGATGGTTTACTGCATCAAACTCTTTTGGGTGTGACTGGTTCTGGCAAAACTTATACTATGGCGAAGGTCATAGAAGCTACACAAAGACCAGCAATTATAATGGCTCACAACAAAACCTTAGCTGCACAACTTTATGGAGAATTCAGAGATTTTTTCCCAGAAAATTCTGTTGAATACTTTGTTTCTTATTACGATTATTATCAACCTGAAGCATATGTTCCTACTTCGGATACATATATTGCAAAAGATGCTTCAATTAATGAACATATCGAACAGATGAGGCTGTCAGCCACAAAAGCTTTATTGGAAAGAAAAGATACAGTTGTTATAGCTACCGTTTCTTCAATTTATGGTTTGGGTGCACCAGAATCATATTTAAAAATGGTAGTTCATCTTGATAGAGGAGACACTATTAATCAAAGAGATTTGCTGAGAAGACTATCCTCTTTGCAATACACTAGAAATGATTTAGATTTCAGACGTGCAACTTTTAGAGTAAGAGGAGATACTATCGATGTTTATCCTGCAGATTCTGATAGTGAAGCATTGAGAGTTTCATTATTTGGTGATGAAATTGAAAAACTATCATGGTTCGATCCTTTGACTGGAGAGATTATTAACGATGTTCCAAGAGCGACTATTTTTCCTAAAACTCACTATGTCACACCAAAAGAAACTGTTTTAGGTTGCATAGATGATATTAAAAGTGAACTAAAAGAAAGATTAGAATACTTGAGATCAATAAATAAATTAGTTGAGGCACAAAGATTAGAAGAGAGAACTAACTATGATATTGAAATGCTCAGAGAGCTTGGATATTGCCAAGGTGTTGAAAATTATTCAAGATATCTCTCAGGAAGAAAGCCTGGAGAATCTCCACCATGTCTTTTTGATTACATTCCAAAGAATGCAATAGTTTTTATAGATGAATCACATGTATCAGTTCCACAAATTGGAGCAATGTATAAAGGAGACAGATCTAGAAAAGAAACCCTGGTGGAGTACGGCTTTAGATTGCCTTCAGCTATAGATAATAGACCATTAAAATTTGAAGAATGGGAGTTAATGGCGCCTCAAAGAGTTTATGTATCAGCTACACCAAGCAGATACGAAAATGAGCATCAGGATAATCTTGTTGAGCTTTTAGTTAGGCCAACTGGTTTAACAGATCCTGATGTTGAGATTAGACCAGCAAGCAGTCAAATTGATGATCTTATTGGCGAGTGCAATGATCGAATTTCTATCAAGGAGAGAGTACTAGTCACAACACTTACAAAAAGAATGGCTGAAGATTTAACCGATTACATGAGTGAAAACGGCATAAATGCAAGATATATGCATTCAGACACTGATACTGTTGAAAGAGTAGAGATTATTCGTGATTTAAGACTAGGAAAGTTTGATGTTTTAGTTGGAATAAATTTGTTAAGAGAGGGTTTAGATATCCCAGAAGTAAGCTTGGTAGCAATTCTTGATGCAGACAAAGAAGGTTTTTTAAGATCAGAAACTACAATGATTCAAACGATAGGAAGAGCTGCAAGAAATCTCAGAGGAAAAGCAATTTTATACGCTGACAAAATAACTGGATCAATGGAAAGGGCAATTGCAGAGACAGATAGAAGAAGATCAATTCAAGAAAAATATAATCAAAAAAATAAAATCACACCAAAATCTATAAAAACAGCTGTTAAAGATATTATGGAAGGTGCAAGAATTGTAAAAGGAAAATCAAAGTCAAAAAAAGAAGATATTGAAAAATCTTTATCCTTTAAAATTAAAGACGATACCGTAGAAAATATTAGTGATAGTATTGAAAAAATTGAAAACCAAATGTTTGCATACGCGAAAGATATGGAATTTGAAAAAGCTGCTCTATGTCGAGATAAGGTAAAGCACCTTAAAAGAAAATTAATTGATCTTTAGATTTCGTGCAAGAATGTGCTGCTAGCAACTTATAATAATCCTTAACTCTATATACATAATCAATGGCTTGTTGTCCTCTTGAATAGCCGTTTACATCTTTAATATTTATATCCTCTTCAGTAACCATTCCAAGTTTTTTTTCAATATCTCTCCACCTTATTTCTGTAGGTTCTTTATTTATAGTTTTTGCTATATTAATTATATTTGTTGGCCCAATATTATAGCTTGCAAGTGTTATAGATAGCTGATCTCCACTTGTTTTTCCAAATTTATTTTTATCTATTAATATAGCAAGGTATCTAGCTCCACCATTGATATTTTGCTCAGGATCAAGTCTCTTTTCGACACCCACCATTGCTGCAGTTTCAAGAGTAACCATCATCATTCCCCTTACTCCCATATTAGATTTTGCTCTTGGATCCCATTGTGATTCTTGAAATGAAATCGCAGCAAGCAGGTCTGAATTTAAAGATGTTTCCATAGCAGCGTTCTCAAACATTTGCTTATAAAGAGGTAGACGATTTTCATACAGAGTTGTAAATTTTTCTTTTTCAAAATTGTTTAATGAGGTGTTTCTGTATACTTCGATTAAATTATCTTCACATAACTTTGCCTCTCTTTTTTTAGAATCAAAAATATCACAACCACCTATAATAAATAAAATTAAGATGCTAAAAAAAAAGTTAAAGTTATTCCCCATTTTTAATTATTTTCTTTAAAAGACTTTATAATTGTTATATACAATATTTCAGACTTAAAGAAGTGTCAAAGATTAAAATCTTTTTACTGCAAGGCAAATCAAGTTTTTCAAATTCAAAACTTAACCAACTTAATATTGCATTTAATAAATTAAACAATCTAGATGACGCAATATCATCCTCGGAAATTTTTCTTATATCTGCATATGATAATTTAGATATTGATAAATTAAAAAACATTATCGATGCTGATGATCTAATTAAGGAGTATTCTTTTTATGTTGGACCTCGAGCTGGGACAATATCACCATGGTCATCTAAAACTCATGACATTATTAAAAATGTTGGTATTAGCGAAGTTATGAGAATTGAAAAATTCCTTGGCTTTATTTGTGAATCATACAATAACAATAAAAATTTAAATCTTCATATATTTTTTGATCGTATGACACAAAAAATCTACGATGACAAAGGTGAGTGCATAAATTTCTTAAAAACAAGCTCAAAAAGACCACTCAATTTTTTTAACATATCAGAGGGAGGTATAAAAACTCTCAAAAATGCCAATAAATCCTTTGGATTTGCTTTAAGTGATCAAGAAATACAATATTTATTCGATTTTTACTCAAATGAAAAAAGAAACCCCACTGATGCTGAGTTAATGATGTTTGCTCAGGCAAATTCAGAACATTGTCGACATAAAATTTTTAATGCAAAGTGGACCGAGAATGGTAAATCAAAAAATAGTTCATTATTTGATTTAATTAAAGATACAAGCAAAGAATCACCAAACGGAATTATAAGTGCCTACAAAGATAATGCTGCAATCATTGAAGGTGATCTTGTTGAGAGATTGCATATTGATGATTCTCAAAATTATAGTTTTCAAGCAGATAAATTAAATTCAACTATTAAAGTAGAAACTCACAATCATCCAACTGCTATTTCTCCTTATCCTGGAGCCTCAACAGGATCAGGTGGAGAAATAAGAGATGAGGGCGCAACTGGAAGAGGCGCAAAACCAAAAATAGGAATGGTTGGATTTAATGTGTCTAATTTGAGGCTTCCAAATAAAAAAAGAGAATGGGAATTTGAGCAGTACAAGCCAGATAGAATTGCTTCACCATTAGAAATAATGTTGGAAGCTCCAATTGGAGCAGCTGCATTCAATAATGAGTTTGGAAGACCTTCAACACTAGGATATTTCAGATCATTTGAAACTCCTTTTATTAATAATGTTTCTTACGGATATCATAAACCTATCATGCTAGCCGGCGGTATAGGAGAAATTAGAGATAAAAATAATTTTAAATTAGAAATTAAGAAAGATTATTTAGTTGTTGTGTTAGGTGGACCAGCAATGCTAATAGGTTTAGGTGGTGGAGCTGCATCCTCTGTTTCATCTGGAGAAACTGATGAAGAATTAGATTTTGCGTCAGTACAAAGAGATAACGCTGAAATGGAGAGACGATGCCAAGAAGTAATAAATTATTGCTCATCACAAGACAATAGTTATATAGAGTTTATTCATGACGTTGGTGCAGGGGGACTATCAAATGCAATACCAGAGCTCGCAAAAGATTCTAATCTAGGTGTATATGTCGAGTTGGATAAGATTCCAAATTCGGATCAGTCTATGTCACCCATGGAAATTTGGTCGAATGAATCTCAAGAGAGATATGTTTTAGCCATCCACCCGGTTAACAAAAATAAATTTGAAGAAGTTTGTAAGCGAGAAAGGTGCGTATATGCTTTTGTTGGAAAAACTATAAAAGAAAAATACGTGAAACTTTTTGACAAAGAAAACAACAATTATCCAGTTAATGTTCCTTTGTCAATGTTATTTGGAGACTTACCTATTACAGATATTAATATTCAAAACTATCCATCACCCTCTATCAATGAATCAAATGCAAATGATTATAGTTTTGAGGACTCTCTTATAAAAGTATTAGAGCATCCAACAGTAGCAAGCAAATTATTTCTAATAACTATTGGAGATAGAACAGTTAGTGGTTTAGTTGCAAGAGATCAATTAATTGGACCATTCCAAGTTCCAGTATCAGATTATTCAATGACTCTAAGATCTTACACCTCATATTCTGGGGAAGTCTTATCAGTTGGAGAAAAACCAACAATCGCTACGAATAATCCCAAAGCTTCAATGAGAATGGCTTTGTGTGAGTCACTTACAAATATGGCTGGTGTAGTGATTAAAGGATTAGATTTTGTTCAAGTTTCTGCAAATTGGATGGCTGCAACTGGCGAAAACATTGAAGATATGAATTTAAGGCATGGCGTTGAATCTTTATCAAAATCTTGTATAGACCTAGGGATATCGGTGCCAGTTGGTAAAGACTCTTTGTCAATGCGAACAAATTGGAAAGAAAATTCTGTTGATAGGACTGTTAAAAGTCCATTATCAGGAATAATTACAGCCATGGCACCGGTTGATGATGTTAGAAAATCAATAACACCTGAAATTCAGGTAGGGAAAGATACTAAATTATTATGTATTTCTTTGAACGATTCCAAAAGATTGCAGGGCTCAATATTTAGTGAAATCACTAATACAAATTATTTAGACTCACCTGATGTAGATGATTTGACCTTATTTAAAATATTATTCAATACTATCCAAAAGCTTGTAGAAGAAAATAAGATTTTAGCTCTTCATGATATTTCTGATGGAGGTTTAATAGTTAGTCTGCTCGAGATGGCATTTACTAAGAAAGTTGGTTTTGATATTTTGTTAAATAATATCCAAGCCGATAACTTAAATAATTTTTTGTTTGCAGAAGAAATTGGTTTTGTAATTCAAGTTGAGAGTAAGCTTGCTGATGAAATTAGCAGAAGTTTAAAAAATAAAAATATTATTGCTGAAGAAGTTGCAGTATTAAACTCAAGTCAAAATGTTCAAATATCACATGAGAATAAAGTAATTTTTGAAGAATCAATTATTTATCTTGAAAAGAAATGGAGGGATGTTTCTTTCACAATTCAGTCTCTTAGAGACAATAAATCTTCAGCAGATTCAGAATTAAACTTATTAGATACAAACTATAAAGGACTCAATTCAAGAGAATCATTTAAAAATCCAAATTTACAAATTTTTAATACAAAAGATAAAAAACCAAAAGTCGCGATTCTCAGAGAACAAGGGGTAAATGGACAATTAGAAATGGCAGCAGCATTCACTTTAGCTGGCTTTGATGCTGTTGATGTTCATATGCAAGACCTACTTGATAAAAATATTAATTTGAAATCATTCAATGGCATGGCAGCATGTGGTGGATTTTCTTACGGTGATGTTTTAGGTGCAGGAGGAGGTTGGGCAAAAACAATATTAAATAATGAAATAGTTAAAGATCAGTTTGAAGAATTTTTCACAAATAAAAACACTTTTACACTAGGCGTTTGTAATGGTTGCCAAATGATTTCAAAATTAAAAGAAATAATTCCCGGCGCTATAAATTGGCCAAGTTTTGAGAAAAATTTGTCTGATCAATTTGAAGCAAGATTAGTTCAAGTTGAAATTCAAAAAACTAATTCAATATTGCTTGATAATATGGATGGATGGACTCTACCAGTTGCATCAGCTCATGGAGAAGGTTATGCAAGATTTGAAAACGATAGCTTAAAAAAATTAAATGAATCATCGCAAATAGCTCTTAATTTTGTAAATTCTGATGGTAAGAAAACTGAAATTTATCCTATAAATCCAAATGGCTCTGAAGAGGGTGTTACTGGAGTTACGTCAGACGATGGTAGGGTCACGATCATGATGCCACATCCTGAGAGAGTATTTAGAAAAATTCAAATGAGTTGGCATCCAAAGCATTGGGAAGAGTTTTCACCATGGATGCAATTATTTATTAATGCTAAAAAAATTGTTTAATCACCAAAGCTTGATGTCTTCTTCCCTATAAATAAATTTGTCTTTTTCAATATCATTTAAATAATACTTAAGAGTTTTTTCAACAGTGGGGAAAGCTATTTCGTTCCATAAGATTTTATCTTTATCAAATAATTGAACATCCATACTCTCAAAAGTTGGGCCATAATTATCATCCAACAAATCAGCTAAATAGAAAACATGAATTTGATTAATGTGTGGCAAACTAAAAGTTGTGTAAGGCATAACTATTTTTGCAGCTGAGCCAGTCTCTTCCATTGTTTCTCTTAGAGCACCTTCTTGAAGGGTTTCAGAATTTTCTAAAAACCCTGCTGGCAATGTCCACAAACCCTTTCTTGGTTCGATATTTCTTTTTGCCATTAGAATTTTTTCATTTCTTATACATAAGGCACCAACAACAACATTTGGATTTGTGTAAAAAATAGCACTGCAGTTATTACAACAATATCGCTTTATGTTGTCATTTTTTGGAATCTTAAGCTCAATATCTGAGCTTCCACATGTTGAGCAATATTTCAATTTAGTTCCTTAATTTAAAAGAATTATAGTGTTTTAGAAGTTAAACTTAGCAATATGATAGACAGCATAAAGCAAAAACTTGAAAAACTAAATCCTCTAAATGACAGTAATAAAACTAAAGCTGCTGTTTTCATTGGAATTTTATATTTTGACGATTACATTGAAAGTCCAGAGATTCTATTTACTGTTAGATCTTCAAAAGTTTCAACGCATTCGGGTGAAGTAAGTTTTCCAGGTGGAAAATGGGAACAAGCTGATAAAAATTTATGTGAAACCGCATTAAGAGAATCTGAGGAAGAAATCAATTTAAAATCTAGCAATGTAAATAATCTTGGAGCTTTAAATTATTTAATTTCGAGACATGATATTGAAGTAAACCCTTTTGTTGGATTAATTACTACAAAACAGGATTTTGTTGCAAATGATGAAATAGAAAAAATTTTTACTGTTCCTTTAAACTTTTTGCTAAATCCTAGTAACTTAATAAATCAAGAGATTGAAAGAAAAAATGTAAAGGTAAACATTCCTAGTTGGGTCTATAATGACAATAGAATCTGGGGTTTAACAGCAATGATAACTGCAGATTTTTTGAATATTTGTTTTGATGCAGGGATTGATGTTGATCTGGAAATTATAAGAAGTCAGTATGATAATTAGCTTAGGAAATAAAAAACTCAAGACATCTTCTGAAGATTATTGGATTGCTCCTAATGCAACTGTTATAGGAGATGTGACTTTGTCAGAAGACGTAAGTATTTGGTTTGGTTCAACACTAAGAGGTGACAACGAACCAATTTTTGTTGGCGAGGGATCAAATATTCAAGAAGGTTCTGTTATTCATACTGATCCAGGTTTTAAATGCAGTATTGGTAAATTTGTTACTGTTGGACACATGGTTATGCTTCACGGATGTGAAATCGGAGACGGAAGTCTTATCGGCATAGGGTCAGTAATTTTAAATGGCGCAAAAATCGGCAAAAATTGTATTATTGGGTCAAAAGCTCTAATTACAGAAAATACTGAAGTTCCAGACGGTTCATTAGTAGTTGGTATGCCAGGAATTATAAAAAGGACACTTTCCGAAGAGGAACAAAAAGCTTTATCAATGGGAGCACATCACTACATTGAAAATTATAAGATGTATAAAAAATTGGCTAAAATTATTTAAATATGAAAACTAATGAGATAAGAAAAGCTTTCTTAGATTATTTTAATTCAAAGAATCACACGATAATTGAATCAAGTCCTCTTATTCCAGCCAATGATGAAACTCTTCTTTTTACAAATGCTGGAATGGTTCAGTTTAAAGATGTTTTTCTTGGAACTGAAACAAAAAATTATGTAAGAGCAACAAGTTCACAAAGATGTATAAGGGCTGGAGGTAAACATAACGATCTAGAAAATGTGGGTTATACCCTTCGTCACCATACTTTTTTTGAAATGCTAGGTAATTTTAGTTTTGGCGATTATTTTAAAGAAGAAGCTATCTTATTTGCTTGGGAGTTTCTTACCAAAATATTAAAAATTGAAACAGATAAACTATGGATTTCGGTTTTTAAAGATGATGATGAAGCTGAACTAATTTGGCTTAATAAGATTGGTGTTGATAAATCAAGGATTATTCGTTTAGGTGAGGAGGACAATTTTTGGTCTATGGGTGAAACTGGTCCATGCGGACCATGCTCAGAAATATATTATGATCATGGCGACCATATTGAAGGAACTCCCCCAGGTAGCGAAGGTGATGAAGGTGATAGATTTGTTGAGATATGGAATCTTGTCTTTATGCAATACAACAGGGATTCAAAAGGCAACATGACTCCATTACCAAAACCGTCTGTTGATACGGGAATGGGCCTTGAAAGGATAGCAGCTGTAATGCAAGGTGTAAATTCAAATTATGAAACGGATATATTTCAAGATTTAATTTTATTTTCAGAAAAAATTCTTGGTCACAAAGATAGTGAATCTCACAAAGTCATAGCTGATCACATTCGATCATCTGTATTTTTAATTTTAGATGGAGTAATCCCTGAAAAAGAAGGACGAGGATATATTTTACGAAGAATAATAAGACGAGGCATAAGACATGGCTATAAAATTGGAGCAACGAAAGCTTTCATGCATTTGCTTGTTTCTGATCTTGTTAATCTAATGAGCTCAGCATTTCCAGAATTAAAAAACAAGCAAAAAGAAATTACAAAAGTTATTCAAAAAGAAGAAATTAGATTTTTTGAGACTTTAGAAAATGGTATTGAAATGCTTGAAGATAGTATTTCTAAAATGACTAATAATATAATCTCAGGCGATATTGCTTTTAAACTTCATGATACATTTGGATTTCCATATGATTTGACAGCAGACATTGCAAGAGAAAAAAATATGACTGTCGATGAAACTCGTTTCAACGAATGTATGGATATTCAAAAAACAACTTCAAAAGCATCAAGTACCTTTGTATCCTCACTTCCAGAAGCATCAGGTGTTGAAGAAACTAATTTCTTAGGATATGAAAAGTTAGAGTCGCAATCTGAAGTATTAGAAATATGGAAAGATCAAAAAAGAACAAGAACTGCAAACATAAGCGACGAGGTTTTTATTGCCTTTGACCAAACACCCTTTTATGCTGAGGCAGGTGGTCAAGTTGGAGACAAAGGAAAATTTGCATCTGAGTCAGCTGCTGGTAATATTTTAGATTGTAAGAAGCAAGGCAAAGTTTTTCTTCATAAAGCAATTATAAAAAAAGGTAAGATTAATACCGGCGATGTAATAAAAATGAGTGTAGAAAAAGAAAAAAGAAAAGCTACAGCAATTCATCATTCCTCGACACATTTAGTTCACGCTGCACTAAGAAAAGTTTTAGGTGATCATGTTCAGCAAAAGGGTTCGTTAGTTGACGAGAATAAACTCAGATTCGATTTTTCTCATGATAAACCGCTTACACAAGACGAAATTGTAAATATAGAGGGAATCGTGAACAAAGAGGCTTTAAATAATTTAGAAGTCAAAACTGAAACAATGAAACTTGATGATGCTCTTAAATCAGGAGCAATGGCTTTGTTTGGTGAAAAATATGACGACGATGTAAGAGTTCTTTCTATGGGTGAAAATTCATATTCTGTTGAACTTTGTGGAGGAACACATGTTGAAAGAACTGGCGATATAGGGTTTTTCATAATTACCAATCAATCAAGTGTTGCTTCAGGGATTAGAAGGATAGAAGCAGTTGCAGGTAAAAACTCATTGCAACACGTTAAGAAGATTAGAGATATTAATTCATCTCTTCAAAGTAGCTTGAATGTTTCTGCAGAGGACTTGCAAGAAAAAATTGAAAATCTTATAGAAGAGAATAAACAATTAAAAAAAAATAATAACTCAAAAAAATCTGAAAAGTTAGTTGTTTTTTCTGAAACTCACAAAATAGAGGACTGGAAATTAATTATTGAGCAAGTCCAAATTGAAAATACAAAAGATTTAAGAGGATTGGTAGATCAACAAAAAAATACTAATGAAAAGGTATGCATAATTTTACTATCATTAACAAATGATAAGGTTGCCTTTGTATGTGGAGTTACTAAAAATTTAACTGATTCTTTATCTGCTAAAGATGTTGTTTCAAATCTTTCAGGTCAAATTAATGGTAAAGGAGGCGGCAGGGCTGATTTTGCTCAAGGGGCGGGCGAGACAGAAAATATTCAAGATTTCGTGACTTCTATTCCAAATTCAGTAAAATCTCTCGCAAAATAAATCAAATTAGTACATTTATGTCGGAAATTATTGTTCAAAAATTTGGAGGCACATCTGTCGGGACAGTCGAACGCATAAATGCTGTAGCCGACATTATTAAGAATTCCTCAAAATCTAATAAAATCATTGTTGTTGTGTCTGCAATGGGCGGTGAAACAAACAAGTTAGTTAATTTAGCAAATCACTTTGGAAATAATCCCGATAAAAGAGAATTTGATGCATTGGTTGCTACTGGCGAAACAGTTAGTTCTGCATTATTAAGCATGGCACTTCATTCAAAAGGAGTTAAGGCGCGATCATATTCAGCTTCTCAAATTTCAATTAAAACCACCAATACTTATTCTAAGGCAAAAATTTTAGATGTAGATGCAAAAAAAATATTAGAAGTATTAGATAATAATACTATTCCGATAATCACTGGTTTTCAAGGAATTACAGAATCTGGTGATATAACTACTCTTGGAAGAGGTGGCTCGGATACAACTGCAGTAGCAATTGCCTCTCAAGTCGGTGCTTGCAGGTGTGATATATACACTGATGTAGATGGAATTTATACTACAGATCCTAAAATTGTAAGTAATGCAAAAAAGTTAGATTCCATTACAATGGAAGAAATGCTTGAATTGGCGGGGCAAGGCGCTAGAGTAATGCAAACTAGAGCTGTTGAATTTGCAAACAAATTTAAAGTACCCGTTAAAGTTTTATCAAGTTTTAGTAATAGCAGTGGTACCTTAATAACTTTAAAGGAAGATGGTATGGAAAATGCACTAGTCTCAGGAATTGCTTTTCAAAAAGATCAAATAAAATATACTCTTCATGGCATTGGTGATACACCAGGTACAGCATATAAAATTTTGGGTCCAATTAGTGATGCAGAAATTGAGGTTGATGTTATCGTTCAAAATGTAAGTGTTGATGGAAAAACAGACTTTACCTTCACAGTCTCTTCAGAGGAAAAAGAAACAGTAAATAAAATTATCGAATCAATTAGATATAAAGTGGAATTCAAAGAATTGATTGTAAATTCAGACATTGCAAAAGTTTCTTTGGTTGGTGTTGGGATGAGATCTCAAGCTGGAGTAGCTAGCAGGGCATTCAAAGCTCTTTCAGAAAATGATGTTAATATTCAGATAATATGTACATCTGAAATTAAGCTAACTATGGTTATTGATAAATCTTTGACCGAAAAAGCTGTTAAGGTTTTACATGAGGAATTCGAGCTAGAAAAATAAATGTACGACATCATTTTAAAAAATTGCAAAATTGTTAATGAAAACAAATCGTTTGAATCTGATATCGCAATAAAAAATAACAGAATCGAATTGATTAACACAAGTATTGATTCTGAAGCAAAAAAAACAATTGATCTTAATGGAAGACATGTAATACCTGGTTTAATAGATGATCAGGTTCATTTCAGAGAGCCCGGACTAACCCACAAGGGAGACATTGCTACTGAATCAAAGGCTGGACTTGCAGGCGGTGTAACAAGTTATTTTGAAATGCCAAATGTTAATCCGACTACTACAACAAATGAAAACCTAACGAAAAAATTTGCAATTGCTTCAGAGAGATCGCTATCTAATTATTCTTTTCATCTAGGTGGTAGCAACACTAACATTGAAGAAATTAAAAATGTCGACATTAATCAGGCAGCAGCATTAAAAGTTTTTATGGGCGCATCAACTGGTGAAATGCTAGTAGATAGTATTGATGCTTTAAACGACATTTTTAACTATTCACCTCTTATTGTAGTTACCCATTGCGAAGATCCCAAAAGAGTTAAGGATCGAGAAATTTCATTTTTTGAAAAGTATGGTGATGATTTATCAGCAGAACATCATCATTTAATCAGAGATGTTGAAAGCTGTTATTTATCAAGTTCTCTAGCAGTTGATCTTGCTAAAAAATATGATGCAGACCTTCATGTTTTCCATTTAACTACTGAAAAAGAAATGGAGTTATTTACTTCTGGTGCAATAGACGGTAAAAAAATAACTGCGGAAGTCTGTGTTCATCATATGCTTTTAAATGATACTTACTATGCAAAACTTGGTAATCAAATAAAGTGTAATCCCTCCATAAAAACAGAACAAGACAGACTTGCATTAATCAAGTCATTAAAAGCAGATAAAATTGATATTATTGCAACTGATCACGCGCCTCATACTTGGGATGAAAAGATGAG
>CENN01015669.1_pt1 | contig 13091 bp, 10 predicted proteins | sample 530151 | NCBI WGS metagenome assembly CENN01 (sample SAMEA2591084, study PRJEB7988) | marine metagenome | isolation source: saline water (ENVO:00002010), including
TCTGCAGAATTATCAAGGTCTGACTCTGAGAGAACAGAACCATCTTGGAAATCAACAACTCGACTTGCGTTAGGGGTTTGTCTCTCAATTCTTATGGCTGTTCCGTTGGGTGGATGAGATACAAAATCAATTGTATTTGCATCTGTAAAATCCCAATCAGCAGGTCTAGTCTTTTCTACACCACCTACAAAGACTTTAATATCGCTTTGGTTTAGATAACTAAAGTTAAACGATATATCTTGTGCAGGGTCACCATTAGATGTGATTTCTTTGATTGATAATAATGTCATATTGCTCCTTACCTATTTGACTCTAAAAATTGTTCTAGATAATTTATTCCAGTAGCTTTACTTCTTTTTGAAAGGAATATCTTCTCTCTTAGTGATGGATGTGTTTTCATTAATTCTGCTCTAGCAGCACTTCTATATTTAGAAAAAATGTCAGATATCATTTTTATTTCTGGTGATGCAAACATTCCGTCATAAATTCTATCTGGGTCATCTTTCCTATACATAGAACTATCCATTGCTCTTTTTACAGTTTGAAGTAATGTTTTTCCATTAATTTTTATTGTACCCATAAATCTATTAAAATCAGAAAATTCTTGAGTAGTTAATTCGACTTTATTTATTTTCTTTGGAACTCCTTGAAACCCATAATTTAAATCAAGTAGTTCTGTTGCTATTTCATCTGAAAAATTATCTGGTTTTATTGGAAAGCCAGTTGACATAGGGTCATAGTTCAATAAAGGTTCACCAGTTAACCAATTGTATTTTGCAGGTAATTCTTCATTTAATTTAGGAAGTCTTCTACGAACTTTATCACTTAAACCAATAGCTTCTCTTAAAGGTGCATATTCACTTTCAGAAAAACCATATTCATTATAACTACTACTAAAGAACATTTCAGTTAATTGTTGTGGTGCAGCAGGAATAAAAGATGCAACTGTATTTTCTCCAAAGGCTCTCAAGTCTGTAATTCTATCTGGGTTTGATTCAGAGATAGCACTAAGTAGATTTGTTATACCTTGAAAGTATGCCTTATCTTGTAGCACAGTAGACATACCATATATTGTAGCAACTATAGCATTTTCTGATGCATCAAAATCTTGAGCCTCTGCTAAGTTTGCCATTGCCCCTACTGGCATAAATAAAGGGTCAAGTCTATTGTAGCCAATCCAGTTACCTCCCACTTTTATTGAGTAAGGCTGATTACCTGCCATTCTCCATAATCTATTTTGTTGTGGGTCTGGTGGTCCACCTCCAGTTACTCTTCCCTCTGATATAAGAGAAAAGATTCCAAAACCAATTGCTGATGAAGTAGTCAATCTACCAATAGCTAAAGCTTTTTGCTCTGGTGTACCATTAACTATATCATTTCTCATTCTTTTGCTTAATAAAGCTAGAGGTCCACTTCTTTGGGCTGCTCTAATAATTAAGTTACTTGGTGTTCTAACAAAAGGTAAGAACAATTGTAATGCAGGTGTTTGATTAGCTAGTCGTTGTATATTTTTAAATAAAGCTATTTCTAAATCTTCAGTAAAAGTAATTTGTCTAGCATACTGCAAAGCTTCTTTGTTTGTAGCCATTCCGTTTGAGTCAAATGCATCATCTACTTTTTTTAATGCATATTTTTTTAAAGCTTCGCCTTTTTGACCCATTTCTAAGCCCTCAAGGTAACCATCTGAAAATATCTTAGCACGATAATTAATCTGCTTAATAAATTCATCCTCAGAACCTAATAGTCTTAGTGACCCTCTGGTTGTTTTTCCAATACTGTCCACAAATGAGCCTAGCTTACCTTTTGACATATTTAGATATTCAGAGGTAAGTTTGTTAATATCTTGATGTTCAAGCTGTCTGTTTAAAGGGTCAAGAATATTTCTTTCATTCTTAAAAGCTTGTTTAGCAAAGTATAAAGCTTGTTTTCTAGCTAAAGATACTCCCATATAATGTGCTTTGATTTGATTTGTTAATTGCTTATATTCAGCAGCATCTATTTGTCCAGTCACTCTTGCAAATATTGCTCCTACTCTTTTTTCCAAAGGAACAAACCCAGTCTCAACAATACCAGACAAAGTATTAGTTATATGTGTTTTTAAGTTGAACAGAATCATACTTCTAAATAACTCTGACAATACTGCTTGGCTTTTATGTAGACCACTAGGTTCTAGTAGTTTCATATTTTTACCAAAGTCTCTCATATTAGAAGATGAGTTAGATAAAGCAAACTTAAATTTCTTTAGTGCCTCTTTTCCACCCAACGCATCTTCAGCAGCTTTAAATCCAGTAATTATAGAATCTGTGTCCATAATTTTTTCTCTCTGCATTCTTAATGCTCTACCAATAGGGGCTTGTATCATTTTAGATGCAGCAAGATATTTTTGTAAAGCTTCAGTCTCTTCAATAAATTTTCTTTCTAATAATAATTTTTCATTAGCATCTTTTGCAGCAGAGTCAGCTTTAGCAATATTCTTTAAAGTATTTAACTGGTTTGCAACTTTTGATTGTATACCAATAAGAGCAGACTGTGCTTGTTCAATCCCTTTTCCATAAGTGTATGCAATCTTTTCCCAATCCTTTGCTTTAGTTCCAGTCATATCTTGTAAGAACTTAGCAGACTCTTGAAAAGCTTCTTCTATACTCTGTTTATTTTTTATACCTTTTAATGTTGGTGCTAAAGTTTTTATAGACTCATTAATTACATTAACCATTTCGTCAGTTGCATCATTTGCAAACCTTGAGAAATACTTATCGTCTTTTTTAGTATGGTTAGTAAAATTCATTATATTCTTTTGAGAATTAAGAGCAAGTTTCAAAGACTTAGGGTCTTTTATAGATTTCTTTAAATTTTCTACTAATTGAGTATTTATAGCTTTTGGTGTTGCAACTTTTTTAATACCACTTGTTTTAGTGTCTTTTACTTTTACTTTTGTAGTATTTCTAAGTTTTTCTGTATCTTTAACAACCTTATTTAATTTATCTAGTATTTCTTTTTTTGTAGTCTTTGTATTATATTTAATACCTAACTCATCAGCAGATTTTTTTAACCAATCTCTATTCTTAGATTTTAGATAGTCTCTAGTTTGCATACCATCTTTAGCTGCTTGTTGCTCTACATTTTCAGTAAACAATTCTTTTGTATTTTTTAAATCTGTTTGCTTACCTTCTTCTTTTAACTTTTGTTCTTTTTCAGCAGCTTTAAATTTCTTTTGTTTTTCAGCAGCTTTTTTCTCTCTAGCTTTTACAGTTTTTTCTTGGTTTTTCTTTATAGCCTCATCAGTTACTGCATCTGGCTCAGTATCTTTACCTGCTCCTCTCCCTTTAATTTTTGTAGCAAGTTTTAGTACTCCCTCAAATATACCACCAAGAGCAATGTCTTCAACAGCAGCTTTAAATCTATTTAATGCTTGTCCATCTGTTGGGTCAGATGCTAACCATTCATTTACTGGATTCGCTAACGCAGGATTTTCTTGGATTATATCTGACAATCTTTTTGCATAAGGGTCGTGGGCAACACTAGCAGATACAGCAGATTTAAACATACTACTACCTACTCTAGTATCTAAACCTTTCTCTACTGCTTTTGCAGCTTTGTTAATACCCTTACCAGTTACTTTACCTAGTTTTTGAACTGTTTCAAAGTCACTACCTTTTAATGGTTTACTAGCCCCATAATATCTAGCTGCTCTTGTTCCTGCTTTTGCAGCCTTTAAAGCTACACCCCCTGGCAAAATATAACCACCTATAAACTGTGTTAAGTCTTGAGCAACTTGTCCTGCTGTTGAACTAGGAGCATCAATCCAATCAGATACTCCTGCAATATTTTCTCCCTCAGTTAAGTCATCCATAAAACCATCTGCCTCATCATTACCAAAGATATACTTTTGTACTAACTCTAATCCAGAGTCTGCAGTAGAGCCAATAAAATCAATAGTTTCATCAGCAGCTTTAAGAACACCTCTTGCTGCTCCAGAAGTAATATCTCCAACTGTTTCAAGAAAAGGAGCATCTTCTTGTAAAACTGTGTTTTCTTCTATTTCCTTTTTTTTGAAAGTGTTGCGAATTCGTTCTATCTCTTCTCTAGTTAATTCTTCCATAGCTACTCCTTATCTAAAATAATTCTTTGTATTTTTCATAGGTTAAAATAATATCTTTCATTGGTAAATCATCTATTGGTAACATAGGCACTTGTTTTGGGTCTTTACCAGTAAGATTTTGATTTAGTACTTGTATTGTATTGTTCTTATCTTTTCTATTAGCAATCATCATTCTATAAAAATTAGTATTACGAATACCTTTTGATATACTCTGTAACCTACTAACCACCATTCCATAATCGTGTGTATTTTGTTTACCTTGTTCTTCTAAAAGTAATTTTCTATCTAAAGTATTCAGATAATTACTTATTAGCCCTACACCTCTTGAATATTGAGATTTCATAGCTGCAGGAGAATTATCTTGTTTTAAATCTGGGTTTTCCCAAAAGTAATCTTTCTTTTCAAGTAATATACTCCTTTGCTCAACTTCTGCTATTTTAGCTGTATGATTTTTTCTAAATTCATTAATTTTTCTATTAAATTCTATTGCTGCATCTTCTTTCGAGATTTCTTTATTTGCTACTTTTCTCATAAGACTTTGTGCTTCAAGTGTAGCATCCTTACGAATTTGTTCTCCATATTGAAACATTTCAGTATTATAAGTTTCATTTAGATGCGAATAACTCTCTGCCTTTGTAAAGTCTTTAATTAATTTACCCAAATTTTTACTTGGGTCAATTGAGTCAAAGATGCCCTCTTCTGCTTTATCTATTGCTTCTCTGTAATTAGCATACACTACTGGGTCAAGTCTATTATTTTCATTAGCAGTTTCAAGTTCTGTTCTTGCTTCATCAAACTTATAATCTCTGTATATAAGGTTATTTAGACTTTCTGTTGTATCTTGGTCATTAATAATCTCATTTGGATTTGTAATAAAGTTTTTCAAATGTTTAAATGTTGTATCGCCTAGTTCAGTTGAATTAACTGTCCAATAATTATAAGCATCTTTTATATCTTTTGGTATACTTTCATCAGTTGCAAATGTTGATAAATTAAAATTTACTGTTGGGTTATCTGTAACATATTTTTTAATTTTTGCAGCAGCTTTTCTTCCCTCTTCTATTCTAAGTTTTTTTTCATTAGTAAGTTTTTTAGATTGGTCTTCAAGTGCTTCTTTTTGAACCCCCTCCCACCAGTCTTCTAATGTGTCTCTTTTGTAATCACCAAACTTTCCCTCTTTGCCTCTTAATTCTAGTAATCCTTTTCTATATAAATGTTCAGCTAATTGTGTATTTCCATCGTCATATTCATCTTCTATTTCAGCTTTAAACATTTGTTCTGCTGCATCTAAAACTTCCTTTGGGTCATTACCCTCTGTAATATAAGTTTGAATTTTTGAATTAACTCCTTTAAGATACTCCCCAGTAACTGTATCTCTTTGTAAAGGGTCAGTTATACCACTTATACTAGTTAAATAACTATTGTGTACTGCTGTTAACCCTTTCATAAAATTCATTTTGTTTTCGTCTTTTATTTGTCCAACTCTAAAAGCTGTATGTTTCTGAAGTGTGTTTTGTTCAAACTGTCTAACTGGAGTCATAAAGTGTGACTCTAAAACATCTGGTGCAAAACCCTCTAATCCATTGGCTTTTATAAACTCTGCTTTTTTACTTGCCATCCAATTAAAAAGAGAATTACCATCAGCAGTAACTTCATTCTTTTGTTTCTCATAATCAATTGCTAAAGACTCTCCAAACTTATAAGCTTCAGAAGCTAATAGATTTTTAGCAAAACCTCGTACCCAAAACGGAGATTCAACTTCACTCATCTTACCACTTTTAATATCAGCTAAAGCTTTCTTTCTGTCTTCTGGAGACATTAAATCATATTCTTTTTGCCCTGCTGCAAATTCTGTATCAGAAGCAACTTTTGAAATTCTGTCTCCATATTTTTCTAAAGCAGGATTAACCATTTTTAACGCATTAATAATTCCTGCTACTGCTTCATTTTCTGGTGGTGTTTGTTTTATTGGGCGATAATATGTATCTATTGGTGTAGCTGCAGGTTGTATGTTACCACCAAAATTTGCTAAGTTTCTTCTATTTACAATTGTTCTGCTCATATTTTATGGTCCTCCAGTATTGTATACATCTGGTAAATACCCTCCAGTTCTTTCCATATATTTATCATAACCTGCAAATAAATCTCCTCCTATTTGTAAACCAGTACCGATGATTGTATTTGTAAGACTAGGCATAACTCCTTGAGGTACACTTTGTATTCTTCCAATAGCTTTTTGATAAATACCCTCATTTCTATTTTGTAAGTCTTTATTTACATACTCAAAGTTTCTGTTAATTGTTTGCTCGTTGTTAAGTGACATTCTCTCTATATCAGCAAGTAGTAAAACTTCTGAAAGACCTGCAACATTAGAGTCTCCTCCTGCTGCTAAGAAAGTGCCCATAGTCTGAGCCTCTTTAATTTTATTTTCTCTTAGTAGCTGTGATGCTCTTAAATCTTCTTGTCTTTGTCTTTCTATAATTCCTCTGCTTTCAGTAAGCATAGCTTGTTGTACAAGAACTTTGTTTGCATCAAATTGTTGTTGCTGAAACTGTGCTGCTGCTTTTTTATCTTGGTATCCTTGATACTGTGTCATCAAGGTCATACCAGTAGAAACAACTCCACCTACAATAGTTACTCCTAAAGATGTTGCTGCTGCTGTAGATGCCCCTGCTCCTAAAAACAATCCTCCTATTGCTGCAAAACACATATAAATTAACTCCTTATTTTTATAAATTCATAGAATGGTTTTTTACCTACTCCGTGTTCTTTATCTAAATTAACAAAAGAAAATCCTAAGTACTTTAACCATTTTATTGCTTTAGTATTATCAGCACTAACAAAATTAGTTAGTATCATATACCTTAACATAGTCGAGTCAATCCATTGTTTACTTTGAATAAGAAACTGTCTGGCTATTTTATTTTGATAAATTCTTTCGCTAGACAACATCCACGGAACACCAAGTTCACCGAACTTAGCTACACCGAACATTCCTATAATGTCCTTATTATCATCAATCATTGTATTCGATTCTTCAGATGAACCCATACAATAAGCTAAAGCAGGTAAAGGTTCTAATCCGTGAGATGCCATTACTTCATCTCTATCTGCTTGTCTTACATCTGGGGCTAGTCTGTTAATATCCTCAAGACAACTTGGTCTGTAGTGAGCCATTACAATCTCCTAGAACGCAGAGTATAGAAACCCTCCCACTCAGCAGACTGAAATATGCAGGGGAGAAAGCTATTACTTTCAATCTCAACTTTTACAGAGTCTGCTCTAGATAAAACTGGAAAAGAAAAAGTACCACTATCTATTGACACCTTTCCTATCACATTGTTCAAGCTACCAATATTTCTACCAGTAAATCGTCTAGTTTTTGTTGCTCGTTTATCTGGTGTTACTTTACATTCAAAGAACCCACTATCGTTATATACAATGTTCCAGTTCTTAATAGATAATCTACCAATAGTTATTGGAGCATTATCTCTTTTAATTACTTGTTCAGAGAACTCATATTTAAATGTAAAAGGTATACCTGCATAAACAACTTTATTAGCAGCTAAATCAGTTGCTACTTGAGATTGTGTTATTTGTTGTCCGTCTTGTCTAACATAAATAGTATTTGAATCTGTATAAGGTACAGTAGTTGTACCACCACTTGTTAATTTTACTCGTCTATCTAATAAAATAGGATGATTAGCATCTGTTACATCAACTGCTTCATCTTTAGATAAATTTATTTTTTCTAAACAAACATCTGTTCCTCTTTTAATTAGAATAAAAATTTCTGACAAGTTAAAATCTACATTCAATAAGCTTCCATCAAACTTCCATTTTGACCAAGCTGACTGTAATTTATCTGTGGCACTCCAATAATACTTGTATACATAAAGAGTGTCAGAAGAATCATCAGTAAGAAGTAATAATGCATCTTCATTGGATGATGCTTTAAGTGAAATAACCTCGCCTTGAATATAAGATGGGATGTGAGCAGTAATATCAGCAGCATCATTAACTGTGTTTGTATTTGATGAATTGTCAACAAAGTACTCTCGTACACCAGAGAACTTACCTCTATTAGTTGGAAAGAAAACATATTTACCTGCTCCTACTGGCTTGGCTCTTAGACTAGCCTCAAATTGTGTTGTTACATCAATAGAAACTGTATCTGGGGCTAAGAACTGTTCTGCTCTTAAAACAAACTGAGTCAAGTCAGAAAATAATAATAATTGTTCGGAAAATGGTACTGCGTGTCTAAGAATTGACACTTGATTATTTGAGACTGCTACATCAATAGGAGCAGAATCTACAAATGTAATTACAGTATTTTGAAAGAAATTAAAGTATTCGCCAACTTCTGAAAGAATAACATTTTCATCAGATAGCATTCCTAGTCTATTTCTGTGAAAGAATAAATCATTTACTTTAAAACCAGTAAAAGATGGAAAGGGGTTTGTGTCATCATCACCTGCTTTTCTATCTTTCCAAGATGCTTGTGTAAATAAAAAAGTTCCATCAGCTTGTCTAATAAGTTGATGAGGCATTGTTGTTTTATCAAAATTAATTTCTAAGTCTGGTGCTACTCTTTCTTTCCATACTAATTGACCATTACCATCTGGGTCACTAAGTTGTACATAATAATCATCTTGTCCTTTTTCATTGTCACCTATAACTTCTATAAGAAATCCCTCTTTACCTCTTGGTGGTAAGTCATCAAAGTTAGCTGTCTGTCCTTTAAAAGCATAAATAAAAGTATCACCTCTAGAATCAGAAGCTTCTACTTCAAATGCAGCATTATCATCTCTTTTTACATAAAAAACATTATCTAATAATTCTGTAGTAAATCCTGCAGGTAAAACTCCAGTAAGAGTTGTAGCTAAGTCTGACATAATAGTATTAGTTCTCACATCTCCTTGGTTAGATGCAACTGAACTATCTAAAGTTGTTTTACTAGCTGAATAAGTTGTACCTTGATATTTTACTCTTATAGTAAAGTCAGTTTTATAATCACCTTGCCTTACATAAAACATAGCCTCTTCTGGTCTTACTGGTGATTTATTTGTTGTATCTTTTGCTACTACTTTATTTTTATTAACAATAAAAGTAAAATCAGCTATTGTTGTTGCCGTTAATTCTTTTGATGGGTCAGTTAATCCACTAAGATAACTTATTGCTCCACTTGGACTTTCTGTAACTGTTTGTTCTAAGCCATTTTTGTCGTATACTTTTAATACATTATTTGTTATTACTAATATATAAAACTCATTCTCATCTCTACGAATTGTATGAATAAAACCACTTTCTATATTTGATGGAACATTAGATAAAGTTTTTATGTGTTCACTACTAGGTCTTTTTTTTAATCCATCTACAACAGTTGAAAAACCATTTTCTTGTATTTCTGCTTGAGTTTTAAGTCTTAGAGATGGAGGCTGTTGAGATACACCATTGATAAGGTTTGGGATTGATGCAGATACTAGAGCCATTACAAGACACCCCCACCAGTTCTATCAAGAACAGAAACTACAGAATAGTTATCAAATATGGTGGTGTCTAACACTTGGTTGTCAGAGTCTTTTAATTCTACTAATGCCATTAATTCATCTCTCTCTTGATAAATATGTAAGTCATTAGAAGAAACAACTCTGTCTTGAAAAATTCTAGCTGCTCTTATTGTTATATACCTACGAGCAGCTTCTGGTAAATCTTCAAAATCTAATAGTACTACTGCATTCATCAAAACTTGTGTAATATCATCATCCATAAAAAATGAACTAGATGCTCTATTATATAATTTTGTTCCTCGTTGTACAAGTTCTAATTTATCAGTTTTATCTTGAGCCATATCAATTCTTAAAATATTTGATGGTATTTGTATTTGTTTATTTGTATCTGGCACAAACTGTCTTTTTAAGTCAGTATTAAAAGACCAACCCATAGACTGCACTTCACGATTTACAGAGTTAAGAATAGTTTCAGCTTGTTCAGCATCAACCAAACCAGAAGTAAGTGAGTTAACTGGACTCTCGCCAATAGCTGAGAGCATTGTATTTATAGCTTCAAGTTTAGTTGTTGTTGTCTGAGCCATTATGCTTTATTCCTTTCTTTTGCATTTTTTGCTTGTTCAAGAAGTCTTCGACCTTTTGCTACTGCTGATGCTTTATCACCAGAGTGCCCCCAAGCTTCTAATGAGAGCTTCAATCTCGTCTTCTTCCCATCTTTGTTTAGTGGTCCTGCAGAAGACCCCATCCTCACTAGGAAAGAGCCTTTGCGTTTCTTTTTTTGTGGGCTATCTGCTGCACCTCCTACTGGTGCTTTTAAGTTACCACCAGTTTTTTTGTTATAAGATGCACGACCTTTTGCGTTAAGTCCTCCCTTTGGGTTTTGCCCCTCTTTTCGTTGCCACGCAGGTGTCCTAGCCATTAGAACACCACCCATAATAATGTTGATACAAGAATGTAAGTAATCATACTCTATACTTCCTCATACCAGAATTAGTTCTTTGTTTTGGCTTATCTTTAGCAGCCATAATTTTTGTTTGTATTTGTTTTGGCAAAGTTTTTTGTTTAGCAGTTAGACCACTTTTCTTTGCTTTATCTTTTTTATGTTGTTCTTTTCCTGCTTTAGTGTAAGGATATTTTTTTCCGTCTAATTTTGGCATTATACTCTGTACCTCCTAGTTTTGTTTGAGATTGATTTTGGTTGTTTACTAAATTGCTTTCCTGCTCTTGTGTCTGCTTTTTTCTTCCGATTAGTCGCTGCCCTTTCGGATGGCGATAACGCAGCAATCGCTTTTTTAGGTAAATACCTTGATTCACCTTTTTTACCTGCATACTGCCATTTTTGTTTGCCCCACTTTCGTAATTTATTGTTTGATTTTTTTGGTCCAGAATATGAACCACCTGCATCTTTATAATACTTTACTGCAAGTTGCATAGCCCTTGCTGAGTGTTTACCACCCATTTTGGCTTTTGCTCTGGCTTTAGCAGCAGCCCATTTTCTAGGGTCTCGCTTTGTGGCAGTACTCATTGTACTGCACACGCATAAGCATTGATTTCAAGACCAACACTTACCTCTGTTACTTGTGGTTTATTCCAAGACATATTTTTCTCCAAGTAAAAAGAGGAGTCCTTTCGGACTCCCCTAGTTAGTATTATTAGACACTAGATAGTGCGATAGCAGCAGCAGGTCTAAGAATGTTGTGACCCATTGCATACTTAGCAACCATCAATGTACCTTGACGATTAATTTGGTACTCGCTTTCTACTCCAAGGTCCATAAGTTTAACAGTAGCTACAGCATCTTTAGTCATTACTAGTCCTTTTACTTTAGCAGCTAGGTCAACTAAGTTAACACTATCTACAGTTGTATTAGTAATGTCATATGCAGTAGTTCTGCCAGAACCTGCAGTATTAGCAAGTGGTCTATTACCTTTAGACTGACCTTTAGATGTACCAGATGTTTCAAGAACATCTGCAACTACTAAGTGGTTAGACATATAAATAGGCATACCTGCAATTTGTGGAACAACTGCAGATGCTACTGAGCCAGTACCACCAAAGTCACGATTCATATAGACCAGTTTATTACCATCAGTTACATCCAATAACGCATAGTATTGGTCTGGTGGTAATACTACAAACGCACCATCAGTTGGAACATTTTTCTTATCGAATTCTTTCTTCGCATCAAAGATAGACTTTGCTAATTTAGCAGGGTCTGTAACATCTCCAGATGCTGCACCGATAGTCACATTGTCTGTGAAGTCTTCTTCAGAGAATGCTTTGTAGTCTTGAACAAGAGCAGCAGCCCTTGTTGCGTTAGTTGCTAGAGCAGCTTTTAGTGCTGTTCTAATTATGTTTTTGTCAGCTTCAGTTGCCAAGGCAATTCCTGCCTCTTTACTGTATGTTGACCTTACATCGTAATGATTGATTGCCTCGTCAATGTTTGGCACAAATTGAGCCGAGATTAACAAATCGTCAATTGTTACGATTCTTTCCGATGCTCGTATCTTACCACCAGTAATTTCATTTCCAGGGGTGTGATACTCAGCACTTGTTCTACCTAAGAATGGAAAGGACGCTGACTTCCCTTTAGTAATAGTTCGAGTCCTCATAAGAGGCATCATAATGTTTTTTGCTTCAAATGCAGTAAGAACTTCTCCTGCATACAGCTTTAAAAACAAATCACGAACATCACCAGTAAGGTTAGTCTGTCCTAATCTACTCACATCATAGGCAGGATTGGATGCACCTTGCATAGCCATAGTTATCCTCCTTATTAGTTATAGCAAGTTGATATTGATTTATTATTACAAAGTTCTGCAAGTTTCGTTCTCTAAGATTATCCCTCGCAAGGGGTCAGAGATACTAGTCTCTTTTAGTATTTGTAACTTGTGTCTCATTGAGACAGTTAGAGTACAGAAGATTTTCGTAACTTTTCAGCTACTTGACTTCTATACGCAGGGTCTTTTTCGTATCTTGGGTCAGACATCGCTGCAGTAATTTCTGCCAGACTTTGAAAGTTCCCTACTGTTGCATCGCCTACCTCACCTTTTACAAGGGTTGGTTCGACACCTACACCAGAACGATAACGAGAATGGAGACCTTGAATTGCAAACACAGCATCTTGAGGGTTGCCAGTATCAACAGTTCTGTTAAATACTTCTTGCTCATCTGCTGTTAAGTTATTTGCAGCCCAATCCATCATATTTTTGTAGGATTCTTCTCCTCCTACTAAGTTATAGGCTTGTTGCCTAGTTTGGTCTACAAGAGCCATTTGTCCATCTATAAATGAGTCTACCACATCTGATGGTATACCTGCATCTTCTAGTTGGTCATACTGCTCATCTGAGAGACCACCTTTTTCCCAAAAATCTTGAGACATAGAACTATAGTCAATTCCGTGTGCTTCTAGTTCATCAATAGCTGCATCTTTGGTTTCCAAAGCTGCCTCATTGTCTTCTTCTCGACTTGAGTGAAACTGT
>CENN01053855.1_pt1 | contig 12551 bp, 10 predicted proteins | sample 530151 | NCBI WGS metagenome assembly CENN01 (sample SAMEA2591084, study PRJEB7988) | marine metagenome | isolation source: saline water (ENVO:00002010), including
CTCATAACCTGAAGGTCGTAGGTTCAAATCCTACCCCCGCAACCAACAACACATTTATGACGTTATTGTTTAGCACCAACTTTTAATTTTGGGGCACTTAGTTGCCTTGTTTTTTATATTTAAAAAAGTTTTCAAAATCCTCGGGTGTGTCAGTATCTTTAACCACCCATGGGTCTTCCATCTCCAATATATTGATTGCAGCGGGATGTTCACTAAATAGGGTGCGTCCGCCTACATCTCCCTCAAGATTTGATAGATCGTCGAAAAAGGACCTACCCCATATGACAGGGTTGCCTTTTTGGCCCTTGAAAGAAGGTATAGTTATTTTTGATTTCCTATTGTCAGTAAGAAGATGCTCTTCGATGATACTATTTATGTGGATCGACTTTATACCCGGTAAGTCACCTAACATTATCAAAAGGTCACTATAGGTGGAATCTAGAGTATTAATAGCCGCCCTCAGAGAACTTGCTTGGCCCTCTTTCCACAAGGGATTTAAGATTAGATTAACATTTAAGTCTTTTATAACATCCGCTACTTTATCGGACTGATAGCCAAGAACTATAGAGCAGCTGTCAAGGTCGCTTTTTAGCATTTCGATGGCTGTGTTCCTAATTAAAGGAGCATCACCAATATTCCTCAGTAATTTATTATCCTTTCCCATTCTGGTGGAGTTTCCAGCGGCTAAGATCACTCCCATAACTTTTTTTTCGCGTTTGCTCACGCTTTTAGCTAGGGCTCTGGGTAAGGGACGTGATGCAATTTCCATTAAAAGACCACCAGCCCCCATTTCCGCTAGTTCTTCTCTACTGATAGGAATATCTGCCATCAATAATTGCAAAACCCAGTCAAAGCCATTTAATTTTGGTGATCTTGCACATCCTGGCATACCTATAACCGTAGTGTTACCAACTTTTCCGATTAAAAGGAGGTTTCCTGGATCTACAGCTAGACCATATTGAATTATTTCGCCTCCTTCCGACAGGATAGCCTTTGGAATATAATCAGAGCGGTCAGTAATTGCAGAAGCACCACTTATAAGAAGAATATCTATACCGCTCCCTGTAGAAGACCTTATCTCGGAACAAAGCGCCTTGTAATCGTGGCAAATCAATTTTTCTTCATTTAGTGAGCAGTCTAAAGCTTCTAACCGATTTCTTGTTACATTCGATGTGGCTTTGAACATAGATTTTTTTTGCCACTCAAATGATGTTTGGATTAAGCTTACTTTCTTTTTATTCAAACTATGTGTTTTAAAAAGTTCATTCTTAGCTAGTATTGAAATAACTTGGTCTACATATTTTTTTTGCGTGAAAAAAGGAATGATTTTCAAAGTAGCTATTAAGTCATTTTTTGCCAGAAGCTGATTATGTTCAACTATTGAAAAAGCGATACTCTCATCTACAAGGTTAACTTCCCTTATAAGAGCTCTTTCATACCGCACTAAACAAAGTGATTGACTTTTGAAGTTAACTCTTCCAGTAGACGCTTTCTCCACATAGATTTGATTTTTATCGATGGCGTTACTTATAGCTTCAGCAGCTTCATCTTCATGTATATCACCATTGGCTGGTACCGCACAAAGTATAGTCTGTACATCAAACTCTTTGAAATAATCTACAATCTCACTGGTCACGAAGGTACCTTTTGAAATTGTTTTTCCGGGCAAGTTATAGGTTTGTGCTATGACTGAACCAAGACTTTCTTGTGGGTCTAAACCTAAAATCTTCATTTAGGTTTCGCCACGCCAGTCTTTTATTAATTCAGCAAGTATTGAAACGGCTATCTCGGCCGGGTTTTTCGCATTTATATTTAGTCCTGCAGGCCCATTTATTCGACTAAGCTGTTCCTCGCTAATCCCCTGTTTCTGCAATCGAGCCCTTCTACTGGCATGGGTCTTCTTACTTCCCAAACAAGATATCGAAAATAAGGGACTATTTAATGCAATAAGTAATGCAGGGTCATCAATTTTTGGATCATGGGTTAAAGTGACCAAGCAATCATTCTCGTTTAAACGAAATTTCTTGAGAGCGTCATCTGGCCAGTCATTCACAATCTCAATATTTGGGAAACGTTCACTTGTTGCGAAGTGGTTTCGTGGATCAATCAAAACAGCTTCAAATCCAGCTTCTTTAGCCATTGGTATTAAACATTGGGTAATGTGAACAGCGCCGACTATAAATAATCTTGGTTTGGGTATCAACCTTAGGGGAAGGCAATCGTCATTCGAGTTTAAACTCTTACTTTCAAATATTTCCCCACGGCGAAAATCACATTCTATTTGGAAAATATCTCTATTCTCATTTGCGGAATTAAGTTTTGAAAACAAATTAGGTTGAATTTTTTTCCGTGGACAAACAAAGACAGAGATCTTGCCTCCGCAAGATAGTCCAACCGACCAAGCGTCTTGATCTGCGACTCCAAAATCTAAAATCTCGGCAGAGCTTTCAGAAAGAATTTTTTTTGCGCTCACAATCACCGAGCCTTCTACACAGCCCCCTGATACAGATCCAACGATGTGGCCATCGTCTCTGATAAGCATCATGCTGCCAACTTGCCTAGGGGATGAACCCCATGTTTTAACAACTACAGCCAGAGAGAAATCCCTCTTCTCTTTATCCCAAATGTGAGCTGTATTAATTACGTCTATGTCTATATCTGAAACCTTCAAGCTGTCAGCTCCTTTTCCCTATCCAAAATTCGCGTTCTCCAATTTAAAATGTCCGAGTCTCCTTTTGGTTTTCGAGAGAGATATAATGTCAAGTTCTCGATGCTTTCCAGAGAATGTATCGGAAGTAATGCATCTACATTTTTTAAAATTCTTTTTATTGAGACACTTTTTGGTAAAAACTTTTTGTATCTAAGTAGAGGGTTAAGCCACAAGAGATATTTGCAGTTTTTTTTAAGTCTTTCCATCTGAATTAGCAGATCACTTTGGTGGTTTTTATCGAGACCGTCACTAATAAAAAGTACAAGTGAGCCTGAGACGGGAGTTCGTCTTACCCAAGTCTTATTAAATTCGTATATACTGTCTCGTATACGAGTTCCTCCAGCCCAGTCATCAGTAACTTTAGAGATTTTCTGCAAAGCATCGTCGATATCTTTGTTTTTCAACAAATGTGTTATGTTTGTTAGCTTTGTCCCAAAAAGAAATACCAAGCAGTTTCTATGTCTTTGCATTAGATTATGCACAAAATGCAGCAGCATTTTTGAGTAATTCTCCATAGAGCCAGAAATATCGATCAAGAAAACAATTGGACGATCTTTTTCTTTCCTTTTCATAAATTTCGGTAACACTATACCAAAATTCTTAACACTATCCTTCAACCCATGACGAACTGACAAGTGTGGTCCCATTTTCTTTGGTTCAAACCGACGAAATGGTTTTTGAGGCAAATGTACTGACAAATCTCGGATGACATCGGTTGCTTGTCGAAGCTCATTTTTCGACATGGTGCCAAAGTCTTTAGACTTGTTTAACTGTATATCTGAGGCGGAACCAGATGTATCGAAAATTATATTGTCTTCAAGTTCGTCTAATTTTTTAATTTTCTCTGTCTTTGGTAAGTTCTCTCTGATTCTCTGAGCAAGCTCTTCTTTTTGCTCATCTTGCTCACTTACCCTAGTTCTAGGCAGTAGCATATTCCTTGTCTTTTCCTGAAACTTTGGATTTTGCCAAAATAAATCAAAAGCCTGCCTAAAAATTATCTCGTCTTCTTTCTTCTTTGTAAGACACGTCAGTAAAGAAAAATAAAAGGCTCTTTTAGATTTGAGCCCAAGTGTCTTAATCGCGCTAATGGCATCAGTCACCCCATCCGAGCCAATTTTAATACCAGAAGCTCTTAACAAGTGTGTAAATAGTAAAACATTCTCCGGCAACTTTCCTTCCATAGTATCCATTTTCTATTTTTACTTCTGCGTAACCACAGAAATTTTTACATCATTAAGTATTCTTGATGCCTCAGACCCTTGTATCTTTGCTATGTCGTCTTGGTATTTTAACAGAACACCAATCGTGGAGTCGATAGTTTGAGGGTCAAGGGCAACACAATTTAGTTCAACCAGCGCTTCAGCCCAATCAATGGTTTCAGCAATTCCTGGAGATTTATACAATTCCTCCTCCCTGAGGCGTTGGACAAAATTTACCAGCTCTGTTTGAAGAGTAGGCCCAGTTTGAGGAACTCGATGTTTTAAAATTTCCAACTCTGTATCTTTATCGGGATAATCTACCCAGCTGTAATAGCATCGTCTTTTAAGTGCATCATGTACTTCCCTTGTTCTATTAGAAGTTATGACTACAATGGGGGGCTCTTCCGTCTTTATAGATCCTATCTCTGGTATTGTAATCTGCCAATCGGAAAGAAATTCAAGTAAGTAAGCCTCAAAAGCCTCATCTGCTCTATCTAGTTCATCGATCAAAAGAACAGCTCTCTCACTAGGTTTTTGTCTTAGGGCTTTTAATAAAGGCCTTTCTATTAAAAAATCCTCAGAAAAAAGATCTATGTTTTTATTATCGGTGGACTGTATAGAAATTAACTGCTTTCCGTAATTCCATTCATAGGAAGACTGACTTATGTCAAGGCCTTCATAGCATTGAAGTCTAATCAAGGGAGTTTTTAGAATTGACGCTAGAGTTTTTGCAATTTCAGTTTTGCCTACTCCTGCTTCACCTTCTAGGAATAAGGGCTTTCCTTTGGCTAAGGCTAGATAGAGGGCGATTGATAATCTTTCACCAATAACGTAGCCCTCATTTTTTAATTTATCGACTAATGTCTTGGTGTTCTTAAAAATTTTTTCCAATGTCTTCCCTTACGTCAAGTTTTCACTTTACATTATAACGAGGCAATATAAAATCTATACCTGATATATAAACGCTATTTTTTGACTGGGATAATCAAAAAATCTTAACAAGACAGTTTGCACGTTGTTGATGTGAATTATTGGAGGAGGAATTCATGGGAGAGATTAGTCTCAAGCTTAACGGAAAAGTAGAAACAAGGGATGTTGCTGACAATACATTGTTAGTAGACTTTATTAGGGAACATGTTGGTTTAACTGGCACTCACGTAGGCTGCGATACAAGTCAATGCGGGGCTTGTGTTATTCATTTGGATGGCGTATCGGTAAAAGCTTGTACAATTTTAGCAAAGCAAGCTGAGGGCGCTGATATAACTACAATTGAGGGGCTAGCTAACGGCGACGAGTTGCACCCAATGCAGGAAGCTTTCCATGAGAATCATGGCCTTCAGTGTGGGTTCTGTACACCAGGAATGGTAATGAGCGCGGTTGAAATGGTTACGAAAAATAAAGATATAAGCGAGGATGAGATCAGAGAAGGGCTTGAAGGAAATATATGTAGATGCACTGGCTATCATAATATTGTTCAATCAGTTAAAGCCGGTGCGGCTAAAATGGGAGGGAAAAATTAATGAACGAAGTAACAAAAATTGATGGAATAGGATCATCTGTAAGAAGAACTGAAGATAAGAAATTCTTAACCGGTAAAGGAAAATATACGGATGACATTAATAGGCCTGGCCAAGTTCAAGCCTATTTTTTGAGATCGGATGTGGCTCACGCAAAAATAAAGAAAATTGATATAAAAAATGCTCAATCTGCACCGGGCGTTATAGGAGTTTTTACAGGAGACGATATTGCTGCAGATAAGGTTGGCGGCCCAATCTGTGGATGGGTGGTTCCCTGTAGGGATGGGTCTGCTACTAAAGAGCCTCCACATCCGTTATTAGCACAAGGTAAAGTAAGGTTTGTTGGAGACGCTATCGCTGTTGTATTAGCAGAAACAGCAGAACAGGCTAAATCAGGGGCTGAACTTATTGATGTCGACTATGAGGAACTTTCACCTGTAGTAGATTTTGAAAATGCAGGCGATGGAGCTCAAATACATGATGAAGTTCCAAATAACTGCTATTTTGACTGGGAATTAGGGGATGAAAAAGCGACCGCCGATGCTCTTAGCGGTGCAAAGAAAATTGTTAAGCTGAGAGTGCGCAACAATCGATTGGTTCCAAATGCTATGGAGCCTAGGTCTGCACTTGCAGAATTTGATAATTTAGATGATTCATACACTCTTCACACTACGTCTCAGAACCCGCATTTGACACGGCTTGTTTTGGCAGCTTTTATGTTTGCTATTCCAGAATCCAAATTAAGAGTGATTGCTCCTGATGTAGGGGGTGGATTTGGATCAAAGATTTACGTCTATATTGAGGAAGCGGTTTGTGTTTGGGCATCCAAAAAGGTAGGCAGACCTGTGAAATGGACAGCAGACAGGACGCAAGCATTTCTTACTGATTGTCACGGTAGAGACCACGTTAACGATGTTCAGCTTGGTCTAGATGAAAACAATAAAATTGTAGGTTTACGTGTAGATACGGTATGTAATTTAGGTGCATATTTATCAGCTTTCTCAGTAGTAGTTCCTACATATCTTCACGGAACCCTACTGTCAGGACAATATGATATTCCAGCCATTTATACAAACGTAAAGGGTATGGCAACTAACACTGTTAATGTTGATGCATACAGAGGGGCAGGAAGACCTGAAGCAACATATCTTCTTGAGAGAACAATGGAGGCCGCAGCTCGAGAAGTAGGAATGGATCCAGCTGAATTCAGAAGAATAAATTTCATTCCTAAAGATGCATTTCCTTATCAAACCCAGGTTGCTTTGCAATACGACATTGGAGACTATGAGCCGCACTTAGATAAGGCGATGGAAATGATAGACTACTCCAATTTTGAAACAAGAAGAGCAGAAGCTGCTAAGCGAGGCATGTATAGAGGCATAGGGATTTCAAGTTATATTGAAGCTTGTGGTCTTGCGCCATCTGCTGTGGTAGGTGCTTTGGGTGGACGCGTTGGTCAGTGGGAATCGGCTTCAGTGAGAGTAAATCCGACAGGAACAATTAGTGTTTTCACAGGTTCACACAGCCATGGACAAGGTCACGCAACAACGTTTGCGCAGATTGTTGCAGATAAACTCGGTATCCCCATGGAAAATGTCGAGGTGGTTCATGGAGATACTGACAAAACTCCATTCGGTATGGGCTCCTACGGTTCAAGATCACTTGCTTCTGGTGGGTCCGCTATAAGCAAAGCTGTTGATAAAATAATCAATAAAAGCAAAAAAATTGCCGCCCATCTTCTTGAAGCGTCCGAAGATGACATTGACTTCAAGGACGGCAAATTTGTTGTTGGAGGAACAGATAAAGAAAAAGCGTTTGGAGAAATCGCATTGGCTGCGTACGTGCCGCATAATTATCCTTTGGAGACCCTCGAGCCGGGTCTTGAAGAAAATGCTTTTTATGATCCAACAAACTTTGTATATCCCTCGGGCACTCACATTGCTGAGGTTGAAGTCGACCCAGCCACCGGTGTTGTACAAGTTGTAGACTGGGCTGCTTGCGACGACTTTGGAAATTTAGTTAATCCCATGATAGTCGAAGGCCAGGTTCATGGAGGTATTGCTCAGGGTATAGGACAAGCTCTGTTAGAGGATGCACATTACGATGAAAATGGTCAATTGCTTACAGCCTCATACATGGATTATTGTATGCCTAGGGCAGATGATCTACCATCATTTAAAGTTGGGTACACAACCACCCCTTCTACAGTTAATGACCTAGGCGTTAAGGGTTGTGGTGAAGCAGGAGCTATAGCATCACCTCCCGCTTTGATAAACGCGGTAATAGACGCATTATCACCGCTTGGAGTTACCGATATGTCTATGCCAGCCACTCCTCAAAAGGTGTGGAAAGCAATACAAGATAGTCAGTCAGTAGCTGCAGAATAAAGGAGGACACCGATTATGTATTCTACAAAATATGTAAAACCAAATAGTACTACAGAAGCTTTAGAAGCTATTAAGTCTTTAAGCGAAGGTAAGTTTTTGGCCGGAGGAATGACCCTAATACCAACGCTAAAACAGAGACTTGCAAGCCCAGACGGTCTTGTTGATATTTCAGGATGCAAGCTTGACTCTATTGCTGACGAGGGTGAGACATTAAAGATTGGAGCAATGGCAAGACATATCAGTGTTGCAGAATCAGCTGTAGTTAAAATGGCTATACCCGCATTAGCAAAACTCGCAGATGGTATAGGTGACAGACAGGTTAGAAATCGGGGTACGCTAGGGGGGTCTGTAGCCAATAACGATCCGTCCGCTTGCTATCCATCAGCAGTACTAGCCTTGAAAGCTACCGTACATACGAGCAATCGTAGTCTAGCAGCAGACGATTTCTTTACAGGAATGTTTGAGACAGCGCTAGAGGAAGATGAAATAATTGAGTCCATTAGTTTCTCAAAACCAACAAAGGCTAACTACGTCAAATTTCCAAACCCTGCATCGCGTTACGCTATGGTTGGAGTTTTTGTAGCTCAATTTGGTGATGAAGTAAGAGTGGCTGTTACGGGGGCAGGAGAAGGCGGAGTATTCAGACATCAAGAGATGGAGTCTGCACTTTCAAGTAATTTTAGCGCTGACTCCCTGAGCTCTGTCAACATTGTTTCCGATGGCTTGATAAGCGATCTACATGCATCTGCGGAATATCGTGCTAACCTTATCAAGGAAATGACAAAGAGAGCTGTAGCTTAGCTCCATTAAGATGGAACAACTAGCTTTGGCGATTGTTATTACCAGCCTGGGTAAAGGTTTATTGAATGGATATTAAAGACAGCTACGAATTACCTCTCCCAAAGGAAAGAATATGGGCTGCGCTTAATGATGAAGAGTTTCTTAAGAAGTCCATTCCGTGGTGTGAAAAGTTAGAAAGGCGTAGCGAAACTGAATTGGCCGCAGAAGTAAAGCTTAAGATAGGACCAATGTCTACTCGTTTTACAGGCAGTATTACTTTAAGCGATATCGACCCACCTAATGGATATACCATAACGGGAAGTGGTAAAGGTGGGATTGCTGGTGCCGCAAGTGGATCAGCGAAGGTTAAGCTGGTAGAAGCTAAAGATACGTCCTCGACTACCTTGTCTTATGAAGTCAGTGCACAGGTAAAAGGAAAGATTGCACAACTTGGATCGCGCCTAATCCAAAGTACGGCAAAAAAGTTATCAAAAAATTTCTTTGGTAGTTTCGTCAAACAGCTAGAAGATATGGATAAACCTCAATAAACGGCTTTATCTTTTCCAGATTACATTTATATCTAATCACGAGTTGCAAAAAATGGTGTTTCAGTGTGATAGAGCAAAGACAGGGACTTATTGAATCCATACGGAAAAAATTTATGCACGTGGAAACTTGTCCGTTTGAGGGAGACAGGATTTTTTTTGAGAACGCCGGAGGTTCCCTAAGACTAAAATCAGTTGTTGAAACATCAGCTCTTTATGCTTCGTATCCAGATAACCAGGGAAGAGAAAACGAAGCTTCTAAAGCTTTAGTTAGATCTATTGAAAATGGTAAATCTAAGATGAGACTTTTTTTTAACGCCGATCGTGGTGATGTTATCGTAGGTGAGAGTGGTACTGAGTTGCTTTTCAGGCTGATACGAACAGCAGCACTTGAGTTACCAAGAGGAGGAACTATGTTAAGTTCCACGCTAGAGCACCCTGCTTCCATGAGTGCAATGAAAAAGTGGGCAAAAAATACTCTTAGAAGTCATATAATAGTCGAGCATGATGACGAGCTAGGAACAGTAGATGAAAAAGCCTATTTAAAAAAATTAACCCGTGATGTTCGAGTTGTGTCTATTGTTCATACATCCCCTGTAACTGGGATGACTGTCGATTTAGAAAAGATTACTAAAGAAGTTAGGAATGTAACGCCTGATTGCATAATTATAGTTGATGGCATTCAGCATTCCAGTCATGGCGCAATAGATGTTCAAAAATATAATATTGATGGCTATGTGGTCTCTCCATACAAGATGTTTTCACGACACGGTTATGGAGTTGCATGGGCTTCTGACAGACTATGTGCTTTGGGTAAGGAACAACTAGTAGGCGGTCCTTTCCAAAACTGGGAGCTAGGTACGCGAGATGCTGGTAGTTATGCGACTTTTTCAGATGTTGTAGACTATCTAGACTGGCTTGGCAGTAATTTTACAAACAGCGAAAGTGCCAGAGAAAGATTAGAAGCTTCCTCGGTAGCGATAAAAGCACATGAAGAGGAGTTAGTAAATTTAGCGTTGCATGGATCTGAAAACCTAATTGGGTTAATAAAAATTGAGCAAATTGAAATTATTGGTGACTTAGCTTCGACTTCAAGAGAGGGAGTGGTGTCCTTCTATTTTAAAAATAAACCCTCCACTTTAATAGTTGAAAAGCTTAGACAACGAAAAATACGCGTCCACATTAGAAAAGATGATCATTATTGCGGAAATATACTTAGGCCTTTAAATCAGAAAGACTGCATTAGGTTTTCAATATGCCACTATAATTCAAAGGCAGAAGTAATTGAGTTTCTGAAAGCGATAAACGAAATTAGTGCTCACTAAAGAACTCTTTTTATCTTGCTCTCCATTTTTTTCTTGAAGATGAGCTTCGCCTTTTCATAAGCCTCTACTCTTGCCTTAAGATAAAAATATGACTTATCTGATGTCATGCTTGAAAAAGTTTCAGTTCTAATGGACCAATCTCCTCTAGAGCGCTCTTCTGTCCAATGCGTTTCTCCTTTTGCCGATAGTGGATCATTTGGATGTATTGACCATTTTTCTCTTGCTGTGCTGCTTATAATTAAATTATTCTTAAGATCCTTATAACTACCAAAGTCATCTTCAATATCCAGGAATACCGCATCGGTAGCTTCATCAAATAGGACTTGCCTTTTATTACACGGTTTCCTGATTTCTTTCCCTTGCCACGGTTTAGAAACCACAGACTTAGGAAAAACCCATTCGTCTGATTTAGCGCTTTGTCTTAAAGGCAAAGACAAATAACCCTCTTTTACGACTAGTTTAGCAGGATTACTTACTGGCCAGACTAAGGGCCAGTAAGCATTTGATAGAGAGAGGCGAAGTTTATTTCCCTTAGGTAATTTATATGCAATATGATCTAACTTTATCTTTACGGTGAATTCTTTCCCTAAAGAGATATTTTTTGGACTATCGAAGGACTCACGAAACCTCAGGTTTAAAATACCATATGTTATTCTACTCGACTTACCATCAGGGAATACATCGCATAATCGAACAGCCAGTTGTCCGTTCGGCGAGTTTGCCTCGAGCGTTATTGTTAACTCAGGAGAGCCAACTATATCTTCTTCAAGGATCAAGTCGTTGGTATCAAAACAAAGTGAGAAAGCATCATCAAGACGCTGGTCTCCTGGAAGCTCTGGGCCTAACCAAATAGCACAATACTCTCCACCTTTAAGCCCACAATGCTGTGGGCTATCAATTACGCCTAACTGGCACTTATTTTTCTTATTACTTAAAGAAAGTACATTGTTAGAACGTAAATAAAGCTTTTTGTTTTTACTTGCTTTACTTGGCCAACGATCCTCTTTGATCCAATATCCGTCTCTAAAATTATAACTGCTTTTAGGCGGTTCACCTTTCATTACATACACTCTGTAGTCGGGATCTGTTTCACATCCATTATCAATTTCTTTCAGCCATCTGTCCCACCATCGGATTGCTTCCTGTAAAAAACCTATCTGAGGTTTTGGTACAGCAAAGTGAGGGTATTTATGTACCCATGGTCCAATTATCCCCTTAGCTTTTGCATTCTTGACCAGTTCTGGAACTGCATTTTTGTATGCATCTCCCCATCCCCCAATAGCTAGGATTGGAGTTTCAAGTTTAGAATAATCCTCACATACAGATCCATGTTTCCAATACTTATCTCTTCTTTGATGTTTCAACCAAATGTCTGAGAGATGGGGTTGGCTTTTCAGACGCTCTAGCCACATCTTTTTCCATTTCTTTCCAACAATTAAGGGATCAGGTGGTCGCGAAGAATATGAAAGCATCGTAGCACCCCAGCCCAAGTTTTCATTTAACAAGCAACCGCCCTTATAATGAATGTCATCGGTATATCTATCAACCGTTGAACATAAAGTTATTATTGCTTTTAAAGCCTTTGGTTTTCGAAAAGCCACCTGTAAGCTATTAAAGCCACCCCAACTAATTCCCATCATGCCAATGTTGCCATTACTCCATGATTGTTTACTTGCCCAATCAATTATATGTTCTGCATCACTTAATTCTGTCTCTGTATACTCATCGAAAAGAAGTCCTTCGCTGTCTCCATTGCCTCTTAGATCTACACGCATACATACATAACCTCTTTCACAAAAGTATGGATGGGTTAAGGCGTCTCTAACGTGAGTTCCATCTCTTTTTCGATAAGGGATATATTCTAAGACTACTGGAAATCTTTCAGATTTTTTACTAATGGGCTTCCAAACTTTAGCTGAGAGTTTAATTCCGTCTGGCATTGGTATTGCGAGATGTTCAATCTCCTCAACTTTAAAGAGCTTTTTTTTTATTGATACTTTTCCCAATTAAAAAACTCTTACATTCTGGGTGCCAAGAGCTTTTTGAACATTTGAAATATTCACACTGTTCAGAGATGTTTTAGTCTTT
>CENN01017927.1_pt1 | contig 12433 bp, 10 predicted proteins | sample 530151 | NCBI WGS metagenome assembly CENN01 (sample SAMEA2591084, study PRJEB7988) | marine metagenome | isolation source: saline water (ENVO:00002010), including
GCGGCTCGTGTCGATGGAGTAGCTTTTGCGGATCTGGTTTTTCTAGCTGGCATAATTGAGGTTATTCAGCAAATTAAGACGACGCGATTCCAGGTCGTGTTAGGTCTGCAGGATTCAAAATAGTTTCTAACTCCGATCGGCTCAACTCAGTGAGCTCCTCAGCAACGTCTATGAGTGGGCGATCTTCGGCGAAGGCTTGTTTTGCGATTTTGGCCGCAAGATCATAGCCAATGATTCCATTCAACGCTGTGACTAGAATGGGGTTGCGGCTCACATTCTCAGCAATTTTGTCGGTTCGAACCGTTAATCCTTGGACTGAGAGATCAGCAAAATTCTTGCATGCTGTACCCAAAATATGAATCGATTCAAGCATATTATGAGCCACCACTGGAAGAGCCACATTCAGTTCAAAATTACCCGTTTGACCAGCAACACTGATTGTTGTGTCATTACCCAGGACTTGAAGTGCCACCATAATGACGGATTCTTCAATCACCGGATTCACTTTGCCTGGCATAATCGATGAGCCTGGTTGCAATGCCTGAAGCTCAACCTCCCCCAAACCACCATTAGGGCCTGAATTCATCCAACGAAGGTCATTAGCCATCTTGATTAAGCTAATGGCAAGTGTTTTGCATTGGCCACTTAGTTCGACTGAGGCATCCACAGTAGCCTGGGCTTCAAAATGGTTTGTAGCCTCGACAAATTCGATGCCTGTCGCTTGGGCTACTCCTTTGGCAAAACGAGCGCCAAATTCAGGGTGCGTATTGATCCCTGTCCCAACCGCGGTTCCACCTTGCGGGAGTTCGAGGTTCCTAGCAAGCGCATCGGTCAAGCGTTGCTGAGCCAATTCGAGCTGCCTTGCATACCCTCCAAACTCTTGCTCGATGGTCACAGGCATGGCATCCATTAAATGGGTACGCCCCGTCTTTACCACATTTGCATACTCCTTACCTTTTTTCAAAAACCTTGCACGAAGATGATCAATGGCGGGGATTAAATGTTCTTTGCCCTGACGTACAGTGGAAAGACGAATGGCCGTAGGAATGGTGTCATTACTGGACTGCCCCATATTGACATGATCATTCGGGTGGACCCTCTCTTGAGCCTCATCCGCCTCTAGGAGTTCATTGGCACGCCGCGATATCACTTCATTGGCGTTCATATTGGTGGATGTACCCGATCCTGTCTGAAAAATATCGAGAACAAAATGTTCATCGAGCTTTCCGTCAGCAACTTCTGTTGCCGCGTTCACAATCGCATTAGCACGCACCTCATCCAAAAGGCCTAGGTCGGCATTCACTCGAGCAGCGGTCGCTTTAATTAATCCTAATGCCGAAATAAACGGTGATGAGAACCGTAACGAGCTGATAGGAAAGTTGTCTGCGGCACGTTGTGTTTGAGCTCCATAATAGGCCTCTTCGGGAACACGAATCTCCCCCATCGAGTCCTTTTCGATTCTAAATGACATAGAACAAAAGGGTTAGTGACTTAATCTAAAGCGTCGTTTCGAACATCCGGAAGGTTTTAAAAGGCTTAGCGCCCATCCGTTCCGCGACTCGAATCATATCGAGATTGGTCTCCAAAACCCATCCAATCTCTGAGGAAATATAACCGTTTTCGTACCCTTTTTCGACGACATATTGATGAAGCATCGCATCAATCCCTTTACCCTGATGCTCAGGTAATACCCCCATTAATGCAGTGCGAAGATGACTTAATTTTTTGCGCCCACGAAGAAGCTTCCACCATCCAAAGGGGAACAGATTCCCATCCATTTTGTGCAGGATTCGATTGATATCAAGCAAGGGGATCGAAAACCCAATCGGTTCACCCTCTAATTCTGCGATAATGGCCACTTCTTTGGCAACCACAAGCTTTAATGAGGAGGCCAGATCATCAAACTCTTCCTTGGTCATTGGGATAAAACCCCAGTTTTTTGCCCAGGCCTGATTATAAATCGCACGAATGATCTCAGCATCTTCTTTGAGGTTGCGCAAGTCGACGGTTCGTAGTCTCAGGGATGGCAGCCGTTTTGAGACAATCGCTTTCGCACGAGCCATTCGCTCAATATCGACTCCGGGATTGGTGGCCAAAAACGAGTACAAATCCATGGCCTTTGAAAGTCCGGCTTGTTCAAGGACTTCTCCATAATATGGCTTGTTGTACGGCATCATTAGCGAAGGGATTTCTTCATACGCATCCATTTGGACACCAATAACGTCGAGCATACCCGGATTTGCTGGCCCCAACAAATGAGTCATTCCCCGTTGCTTTAGCCAATCCTTTACGGCTTTGAGCATGAGATCTACCAGGGGTTGGTGCTCAATGGTCTCAAAGAAACCGAAAAACCCTGTTTTTCCGCCATGAACTTCATTATATCGATGGTCAATAATTGCAGCAATGCGACCTGCGGGACGCTCATTCACCGTGCCGGTAAACATCGCCATCTCAGCATTGTTAAAAAAGGGATTCTTTTTTGGGTCTATGAGCTTTTTTTGCTCAACCCGAAGCGGGGGGACCCAACAAGGACTGTCTTGGTAATGGGTATAAGGAAACTCAATGAAAGCCTCACGCTGCTCCTTGGTCTCGACCAAGGTGAGACTCACATTACCCGTTGGCTGCATGACCATTTCGGTCGATAATGCCGTTTTGGATGCCCACCTTGCGGAACGCTTCCAGCACTCGGTTAAGGTGCTCGTCAGTATGAGTCGCCATGTAACTAGTACGTATCAAGGATTGCCCCTTGGGTACCGCCGGAGGGACTACAGCATTTGTGTAGACACCCTGCTCAAAAAGGTCTCGCCAAAACACAAAGCATTCCATCATCTCACCTATAACGATTGGGATGATTGGGGTTTGACTATTCATCACATTAAAGCCCATGGCTTGAAGCTCAGTACGCATCGTATTGGAAATATCTTCGAGGCGCTCAAATCTCCATGGCTCTTCCTGGAGGATTTCAAGGGACTTCAACACCGTTGCAACATTTGCAGGAGGCATACTAGCACTAAAAATATGAGATGGTGCATTGTGACGAATGAAATCAATCACAGGTGCATCTCCTACCAGAAAGCCACCGAGTGATGCAAATGACTTGCTAAATGTCCCGCTGATTAGGTCGACTTGATCCGTAAGGCCAAATACAGAAGCTGAGCCACGACCACCCTCACCAACCACACCTACCGCATGCGCATCGTCAAGATAGAGTCGAGCACAATACTCTTTGGCAATGGCAACAAGCTCTGGAATGCTCGCTAAACGACCTGACATTGAAAAAACACCATCACTGACAATGATCTTACCCAAAGATGGATCCTCCCTATCGAGAAGTCGACGAAGGTGATCCATGTCGTTGTGTTGATAACGGACTGTTTTGGCATGGGATAATTGTTGCCCCACAACAATACATGCGTGATTATCCTTGTCTGAAAAAATTACATCGTTACGACCTGCAATGGTTTGAATCGCCCCTTCATTGGTCTGATAACCAGTACTGAACAATACACAAGCCTCTTTACCTAGATACGCCGCCAACTTTTCTTCTAATTCGAGATGCAAATCTAGGGTACCATTAAGGTATCGAGACCCTGTACAACCTGTTCCATAGGTTTCTATGACAGACTGTGCCGCTTCAATCACACGTGGGTCGTTTGTCAGCCCAAGATAATTGTTGGAGCCTGCCATCACGACATCTTTTCCTTCTATAACCACGGTTGTCCCATCCGTTGCCTGAAGGGGTTTAAAATAGGGATACAAGCCGAGACGCTTGATGTCATCCGCCGTCGTAAAATCGTACGCCTTATTGAAGACGTCTCCGTTTTGAACGTCGAGCTTAATTTCGGCCATGTAACGTGGGTGTGCTTTAGGATTTTAAGAAATTAAGATAGCGAAAATGGAACATTTGTTCAATTTGAGGCCATTCAAAGGTTTATTCTGCAACATGCGCAATCAAAATGATCTCTAAATGAACCATCTACCCCATGAGCGTGTCCAAAAAACACGACTCATATCTCCCAACAAGGACTTGCCATTCAAACGTTTCGGCTCGTTGTTTTGATGATGTGCGCAAAGCTTTTAGTTGTGTTGGATCCGAAAGTAGACGATCGATCGATTGAGCAAACGCATCCGAGTCACCTTCCTCAATAGCTACCCCATTCACCCCATCATCAATCACATCCCGTATCCCCTCAATATAGGTAGCCACCGCTGGACAACTCACAGCATTCGCCTCAAGTAGTACAATCCCAAACCCTTCCATATCTCCGTCAACACTGATGTTTGGCATGACAAAGAGGTCTGCCGCCGCATAGGCATGATGCACATGTTCTTCCACTTGTCGACCCAAAACATGAATTCGATGATGACCCGTCTGATGAAGAGCTTCTATGGCTTGCTCAATCTCTGCCTGTTGCGGCCCCTCCCCAATCATTACGTATTGAACCGGCGTTTGCACATTGGGCAGCACCTGCTCAAGGAACCAAGCATGACCTTTACGCTCAACCAAACGGCCCACCGTGAGCAGCAACGGTTTCTCTGGATCGATGGAGTGAACCTCAGATAGGATAGATTTCGCCTCCATTTGAGAAGGCATGCGTCTTGCAAAGGCTAATTTGATACCATTTGGAAGGACTGCCGCTTTTGAAGGATCCAATCCGCGAGCAATACTTTGTAGACGGGTAGCCTCAGATACCGAAATCACTCGAGTGAGTGCACCAAATACGTTGGGGACCCACCATTGATAGGGGCTGACTGGTAAGGTGACATCTTGACCGTGATTGATGGCGATCATAGGCACCTTCACACCCATGGCTCTCAATACCGGGCTAATGGCAGCCGTAACCATCGATCCACAAACAATGAGATCAATATTATGTTGCTTAATCAACGCTGGAACACGTTGCAGGCTTTTCGCAAGGTATCCTGCTGTTGACCACCCGATGTGCTTCCATGCGGTATGATTCACCCATTCGTGCACCTCAAATGTACCTGATGCTTTCAGGTGGTGGAGTAGCTGTTGGCTCACCTCTTGCATCCCACCAATGCTCTCCAATGGATTATCCTGCGGTGGATGAAGGTGAGACATAAACAGTAAAGACGGCTTGTCAGTCATGATCTACCATATCGGTTAAGTCCTTTAAAAAAGCTTCTTGAATCGCGATGCTATCGTAGGTTTCTGCCTCCTTGCGGGCTTCTTTTGCCAAAGCTTGACGTTTTGTAGCGTTCGTGGCCAGGTTTAGCAATACGTCTGTAACCCATTCATCGTCTTGGAGCTTCTCCGCAGGAATCACACACCCATTTACGTTGTCTTCCACAAGAGACGAACTCCCCGGAGACTCCGCCACAACAGCTGCCACACCGCTGGCCATCGCTTCAAGGGTTACATTGCCAAAGGTTTCAGAAATCGAAGGGAACACAAATAGATCCGAGTTTGCATACACCTCTGCAAGATCTGAACCGATTAATGTGCCAAAAAAATGGGCATTTGGACAAGCTTTTTGCATCGCCTCTTGAGTTGGCCCCTCCCCAACAACACAAATAGCGAGCTTGGAAGGCACAAATTCAGCTTCTGAGTGTTGCTTGGTAAGTCGTTGATCTAAGTGATTCATCCACTCACAAAACAGGGCTGTATTTTTTTCTGCGACCAGACGCGATACGTACGTACATACGATAGCCTTCTCAGGGATTTGGTGAGTTTTGCGCCATGACGGGTTCCGTTTTTCTGGAGAGAATAGCGAAGTGTCCACGCCACGAGACCACCGCGCAAGTCGGTGAGACTCTACTCCTTGGCGAAGCAGTTCATCTTGCATCGATTGCGTGGGGACAAAGACCCGATCACACTGGTTATAGAATCTATTTGACGTTTTTCGGACCCAATTTGTCAACCAATCTACTCCGTAATAAGATAGGTAAGACACAAAATTGGTGTGATAGGTAGCCGCAACAGGTTTTTTGTGTGATTTGGCCCATTTGAGCATGGCAAATCCCAATCGATCTGGTGTTGCAATTTGGATAATGTCAGGATCAAATGCTTCTAATTCATGTCGTGCCGTCTTTGATAGACCTGTAGAGAAACGATACTCTGGGCGAAACGGGATGGGAACAGAAGGCACCGCAATCATGGTACCTGGGGCTGCCATCTGAGGACGCGCGACCGTTGGGGCAAAAATCCTCACATGCACACCATTATCCAATAAAAACTGAACCCATCGGTTTAAAGTAATCGAGACCCCATCTCGGATGTGATGGTAATTTCCCGTAGCCAGTGCTACTTTGATTGGAGGCATGAAAAAGCTGAGGTTAGGGTCTGGCTAGAGAATCAAGTTATAGGATCGGGCTGTTGATCTTTCTATGCGTAGAATCTTTCCATGCGTAGAATCATCCCACGAGTGATAGATTCACTGTATCTTCTGTCTAATGTTATCGTTAAGAATATAAAGATTCATGAAGAAAGCCTTTGTTACTGGAGGTACGGGCTTTATTGGCAGCCATTTGGTAGAGCATCTCATCGATCTTGGAGTAGATGTTACCGCACTGATTCGGCAGCGTAAAAAATGGCTTGAAGGGCTACCTGTAAACTTTGTCGAAGGGGATGTCCAGGACTTTGAAACGCTGCGTGATTCACTTGCGCAGGTAGATACGTTCATTCATTGTGCAGCTCTGCTAACCGGATCGACACAAGAACAACTTGACCGCGTGAACGTTGATTCCACCGTCGCACTTGTGCAGGAAGCGGTTCATCAAGGGGTAGAAACGATTGTTGTGCTCTCCTCGCTAGCAGCGCTTGGACCCTCTTCGGATGGCGTCGCTGTGGATGATGATGCTAAGGCATCCCCCGTCTCTATGTATGGTGAGTCCAAAAAACGGATGGAGGAAGCGTTGAGTCGCTTGGATTTGGGGTCTTCACGTTTAATTATTATTCGTCCCCCCGCGGTGTACGGGCCTCGAGAAGAACATATTTTTCAATTTTTTAAAGCGGGTACGTTAAGGGTCTCACCTCTACTGGGTCAATCAAAGGAAGGCCTGTTTTCTATCGTCCATGTTCGAGATTTGGTTGCGGGGATTGCTCAGGCTGCGAAGATGCGTAAAAAAGATTTGGAGGCTGGGGAGATAGACTTCTTTTTGCTAAGTGGCCCCAAGCCTGTGAAATGGGCTGAGTTGATTGATGCGACACAACGCGCGATAGGTCACTCAACCTTTGTAGTACCCATTGCACCCTTTGTTTTGCGAGGCTTGGGCACTATACTGGAAACAGTAGGTGGTGCGTTAGGTCAGTCACCGATGCTGAATCGAGAAAAAGCGGTTGAATTGAGTCTTGAATGGGTGTGTCGTCATGATAAGGCATCTTCTAAGTTTGATTATCAGCCGACGATGGATCTGCAAGAGGGAGTCTTGGAAACTGTAACATGGTACAGAGAGCACAAATGGATGTCTTAAAAAGAAGGATTGAAAAAGCACCGAAAGCAGGTTTGTGGATCCGTTCTATGGTCCTGATAATGGTGTGGGGAACTGCCCAAGGACAATCCGTTGAACCAGAGCAGCCACGCGTTGAGAACAAGAGCGAACGCATTGGAATAAGTGAGACCATACGGTTGGTTGAAGATCGTGCGACGACGCTAGAAATCCCTGGGATAGTGGATATGGCGAGCTCAACCTTCCACCTCTATGTAATGTCAGAGAGTGATGGATTGGTAGTATTTCGAAAAAAAGAAACGGGGCTTGATTGGCTCTACTCCGCGACTGGGATGCAAAAACGGGGGTCTACCCTTTTTGCTGATGATCGATTTGGGTATGTCAAGGGGCAGCGCAATCAACTCACGGTCCTGGAGCCAACCTCTGTGCTCGGCGTGTATTCGTCTACTCGGTTCAATGCACCATTTGAATCGGTCGCGCGAACACATCAAACCTTATGGATTGCGTCTCCGAGTCTTGGATTGGGGACGCTATCACTTGAATCCCCCGAGTTGGTCGACTCAAACCCAGAAATCGTATTTCGTAGTGAAACAGAAGGGTGTCGCGTTCAGGATGTGGCATCAGATGGGAATGCACATCTATTTGCTCTGATGTCATGTGCCGGTCAGGACAGTACCTCAAGGCTTCTTCATATTGTAGATCCACCAAGTGAGGGCCAAGAACCCTCTATCGAACGGAGCATAGAATTACAAGGTACTTATCAAACCCTTCATTGGGTGGAGTCTATGGGCTTGTTTGTCTCAGGGTCCGACGGGCTCGTGAGTGTATCTAAGGAAGGATCGACGTTTTTTTGGGTTCAGGTAGAAGATCAACTCTCAGATATCCATGCTGTAGGGAATCGATTGGTAGTACGCACAAAAGCTGGGCTATTATGGGCAGGATCTCTTGAGGAAGGGTTTCAGCAGGTTCGTAGTGATGTGGGGGGAGGAAATTATATAGCTCAGTTTAATAGTCAGTCCAACGAAGGACTCTCCTATGCAGGGCTTTTTCTTGCCCAATACGATCGTCTCCAGGCGGCTAGTCTTGAGGTTGAGCAACAAGAACAATTGATTACGTCTGAGGCCGGGCAAGCGTTTGATCCCACCACCCAACAACGTGAGCAAGAGGCGATAAATAACTCCACCTCGGGAGCGTTTAGCTTACACTCCATCCCTTCAGTCACTGTGCCATTACCACAATCGGTGATTTTACCCATCTCATTTACCACATCGGGTAGCACTCAGGCTGTTCAGCTTACGCTATTATCAAATATCGAGGCTGCCCAAATTCGAGGTCGATCTTTTCTTTGGACTCCCTCATCAAACGATGTAGGTGAGCATACCTTTACTGTGTTGGCAACCACAACGGACGGGCGTGTGCAAACTCAGGAGTTTACAGTCAATGTGAGGCCTTTTAATGCGCCGCCAAGATTTGCGCCTACTCGTTCGATGACCGTCCCTACTGGAGAGTACTTCACGACCCAGTTTTTTGCGCTAGATCCGGATGGATTGGATGCTGAGCTATTGGATTATAGAGCTCAAAACCTCCCACGAGGTGCTACACTGGACCGTAAAACAGGTGTGTTTGAATGGACGCCTTCTTCTGAACAAACGGGGCTTGTTCGTTTCCAGATTGTAGCTAGAGATCAATATGGAACCGCGTCTGTTCAAGATGTTGAATTAAACGTGATTTCCATGGATGATGAGGCTGCGTCATCGAGTCAAGATGATAGCTGAATTTCCCTCTCGTACATTACTTTCGTGGTACCAAGAACATGGTCGTGATCTTCCATGGCGTCAAACAAAGGATCCCTACGCGATTTGGGTCTCAGAAATCATGTGTCAGCAAACACGAGTGGACACGGTTATAGGGTATTATCAACGTTGGTTGCAAGCCTTTCCTACCCTCCAAGCCTTAGCTGAGGCCAGTGAACACGATGTGCTGAAATGTTGGGAAGGTCTTGGGTATTATCGTCGCGCAAGACACCTTCATCAGTCTGCCAAATGGGTCATGGAGCATTTTGATGGCGTGTTTCCAAATGATTTATCCTCGATTTTGAGCCTAAAAGGAATTGGAGGGTACACCTCGGCTGCAATTGGTAGTATTGCTTTTGGTATTGCCAAAGGAGTGGTCGATGGCAATGTACTTCGAGTGGCGACTCGTTATCTAGGGGTTGAGGATGATATCCGTAAAGCGACGACTCATCGCCAGATCCAATCGTGGATGGATTCCATTATCGACCCTCATCGGCCTGGGGATTTCAACCAAGCCATGATGGAATTGGGTGCAACAGTTTGTTCACCGACGAAGCCAACGTGTGAAAACTGCCCATTATCGGCGCAGTGTATAGCCTTTGCGACAGCTAGGACTTCCTCCATACCCTACAAGTCTCCCGCGAAGAAAGTACCGCATTACTCGATTGGTGTAGCTGTCATTAAAAATGACCAAGGGGATGTCTTGATCGGCCGTAGACGGAGTGATCAAATGTTAGGGGGATTATGGGAATTTCCAGGAGGTAAGCAAGAGGTGGATGAAACGATTCAAGAAACGGTGAAGAGGGAAATCCTTGAAGAATTAGGGCTTGATATCGAGGTCATGGGGTCGATGCTGGATGTACCCCATGCCTATTCACACTTTAAAGTGACCCTTCATGTATACGAGTGTCGTCTGGTGACAAAGGATCAAGAAGCTGTAGCTCATGTCCATCAAGAGCTGCGATGGGTCCCTCCACATGAACTTGATGATTACCCGTTCCCCAAAGCCAACAAAACGATTGTTGAGTCTCTTCAACATTAGGTGACTGCAATGGGTAGCTTCTCTTGAGATCGGTAGATTCACGACATATGACCAACACGCCTCACTCCTCTAGAAATCACGAATCTAACGCATCTTGGCCCCCATCTCGGGCAGCTTATCGGGAAATTTCGAGCTATTGTGCACTAAGCAAACCCAAGCTTGAGGCTTTGAAGCCTTGGTTAGATAATCATGCCGCTCGATTCGAGGAGCCACGCTATATAGAAAACGACCCTATTGGAGTTGTGGTGGGTTATGAGGAAGCTGTTGATCGAGAAATCGTGGCTTTTTTAGCTGCTATGATGGCTTGGGGACGGCGAGAGATTGTGATTCAAAAAACGTTACTGCTTATGGAGAATTTGGGTCCTCACCCTGCACTGACTCTCCGTGAAACAAGCGAGGAACAATGGATGCAATGGTTTGCCTCATTTCGACATCGAACATTTAATGTGATTGATATCGTGGCCTTTCTAAGGGGGCTTAAAGTATTGCTTCAACAAGGGGAAACGCTTGAGACCATATGGAAAGAGTGTTTTGACGCGGTTCAACAAGATCCAGTTTGCCTCATGAGTGAGTTTCAACGACGATTCCGAGCTGCAGCCGAGCCCTTTCCCAAACGAACAAGTCGGCATATTTCAACTCCGGAATCCAAAACCGCTTCAAAACGACTTTGGATGTATTTGCGGTGGATGGTGCGCTCAGGTGGGCCAGTGGATCTAGGACAGTGGACCTTTATCTCCCCATCACAACTACGCATCCCTCTCGATGTTCATGTTGGAAGGCAATCTAGACGCCTAGGTCTCCTGAAGAGAAAAGCCAATGACGCGCTCGCTGTGGAGCAATTAACCTCGGTCCTTCGCTATTTGGATCCCCTTGACCCTGTGAAATACGATTATGCCTTCTTAGGGATCGGGATTGAGGGTGAATCCCTGTAGGTTTAGAGATCTCAAGAGTCCATCCCCTCTAACCATACCCTCTAAAAAGTGCTAGATTTTCGTAGAAAATTCCCCTATTTTGTCATGCTGTCAATGCAATTGGTCATTTCATTTCGTGAGAGACATTGTTGTGAAACCCTTGTTCAACATCTTCTCAATGGGTAATTCTCACTGGAATAGTAGGTTTCATCGATAGCAGTCACTAGCAATTTAACCCTTAGACATTGTTTCCATGAATGGAGTCAATATCAAAGACGGCGAAAATATCGAACGCGCAATCAATCGTTTCAAGAAAATGATGACGCGTTCTAGAGTTCTTAACGAGTATCGTGATCGTCAAGAATTCACTAAGCCTTCCGAAGCTCGTCGCGAAGCTCTTAAGAAGAGTGTGCGTGAGCAACGTCGTCGTACTCGAGACAACTACTAAGGAGTCCCTAGGATAGGCTATTTAATTGGCCTTTCGTCTTTTTTTTTCGTGGGCAGAGTTCTTAGCGGCCAGAGTGCCAACACTACACTTTACGCGCACGGGCATACCAGCTAAAGGCAAACATTCCCATGCCTATGCTGATGTAGTAGCTGATCATTCTCCAGAGAAACACAGCCAGGCCGATAAACGCTGCGCGATCAATCAGTGGGCCTAAAAACAGAACGAATAGACCTTCTACACCTCCTGATCCTCCAGGGGTAGGCACTGCTACAAAAGATAGATGCATTGCCAAACTCCGCAACACGAGCATGACCTCATTAGCGGGCAAAAGGCTTAAGATCACAATCACGGGCAATGCAATACGGCAAAGCCACATGCCGAGAGTCAGCCCAAAGGCTTTAGCGAAATAAATCGGTGGTTTGGAACGGATCTGATTGGAGTGTGCTTCAAGATTCTCGGCCTCTACCAAAGCTTTCTCTTTGACTCGACGTAGTAAGGGTAGACGAAATATCTGCTTAACCATCGATTTTAAGGACGATGGGTTTACAAGCAACCCATACGTTAGGAGTCCACCATAGCCAATCAAGGCAATGTATATCAACATCATCGTAACCCCACCCACTACGCCTGCCTGCTCTGGAATTACCTCAAAATAGAGACCCGTGATGAGTAAAAGTGGCACAGCCAGTGAATACCAAAGGTGATCCAACAACACGCCAAACATCATCACAATGGTGGACTTACCTAAACTCACCCCTTCTCGTGTCATGGCATAGGTTGCGACGGGGGCTCCACCAATAGTAGAGGGTGTCACCGCGGAGGCAAA